>WPCG01023366.1_pt1 | contig 165039 bp, 149 predicted proteins | sample 5403311 | NCBI WGS metagenome assembly WPCG01 (sample SAMN12869467, study PRJNA574797) | sludge metagenome | isolation source: wastewater treatment of Control | place: China:Beijing | collected 2019-05-17 | reverse complement strand
GGGTGCGCAGGATGCGGCAGGCAATCGCGCCGCGGTTGGCGATCAGGACTTTGTCGAACATGGTTTCACCCGATGGAGTCGAGCTGCGGCGGGTCGTCCCGCCCGGATCGGTGCCGCGGGGGTCGTCCCCCGTGGGGCTGCAGGCAGCCAGGGGTGTCAGCGCGCGGCGGCGTCCCAGATCAGGACTTCGGCCGGGGTGGGGTTGTAGCCGTTGCACGGGTTGTTCAACTGCGGGCAGTTGGAAATCAGAACGATCACGTCCATCTCGGCGCGCAGTTCCACATACTTGCCGGCGGCGGAGATGCCGTCTTCGAAGCTCAGCCCGCCTTCCGGCGTGACCGGCACGTTCATGAAGAAGTTGATGTTGGCACCGATGTCGCCCTTGTCCAGACGGCCGTCATGCAGGCAACCGCACAGGAAGTTGTCGCGGCAGGCGTGCATGTGCAGCTTGTCGAGCGCGTAGCGCACGGTGTTGCTCTCCTGCGCGCAGGCGCCACCCAGGGTGTCGTGGCGACCGCAGGTGTCGGCGACGATGGTCAGCAGCGGCTTGCCCAGGTTGGAGTACAGCACCGTGCCGGTACTCAGGTAGATGCTGGCCTGGCGGCGCAGGGTGCGCTGGGGGTCGTAGCGCTCGCGCGGGTTGGCCGCGCTGTAGAACAAAGTGTCGACGGCCTGGTTGCCCTCCAGATCGAGCAGGCGGACGGTCTGGCCGGTCTTGACTTCGCCGACCCAGGGCTCGCCGGCAGGGATCACGTGACGGGCGACGGCGGTTTCGGGGGTGAGTGCGCTGGCGGTGAGTGTGCTCATGGTGGCGGCCCTCACAGGTAGAGGTTTTCGGTGTTGATGAAGCCGCGCACGTTTTCCGGGCGCGAGGTCCGGCAGTGCTCGGCGACGGCCGGGTCGGCCTGCATCCAGCTCAGGCGTACTGGCTTGGGCGCGTAGTCTGGCGACGGATCCATCGGATGCTGCAGGGCGGTCATCACCACCAGCGTGTCCATCGGGGCATACAGCTCGATATGGTCGCCAGGCTTGCTGTTGCCGGGCACGAAGTGCATGCCGCCCGCCGCATCCACGCTGACGCGGGAGAACAGGTTCAGCACCATCAGCAGGTCCTCCAGCCCCATCCCCCATTTGCCCAGCTCCACCAGCAGGTTGTCGGTGCCGTTGCGGTGGCAGGCGTTGCGCAGCGTCTGATAGGGGCCGTCGCCATACTTCTCGCGCACTTCGTCGGCATTGAGTACGCCGCCCAGGCTGTCGCTCCAGCCCGTGGTGTCGGCGGTGATGGCCGCCAGCACGCGGCCCATGTCCGAGTACAGGCAATGGCCACGGGTGAGTCTGGCGGTGTGCTGGCACTTGAGCGAGTCGGGCAGGTTCAGGCGTTCGGTTTTCTCGAAAGCGTTGAACAGCAGCATGCTGACGTTGGCGCCGCCCTCGAGATCGGTGAGGCGCAGCAGCCGGCCGCGGCGCAGGATGAAGGAGCGGTGGCCGCCACCGGGCAGGACTTCCTCGTGCAGCGCGGGGTAGGGCAGCGGGCTGGCGTGGGGCGTGAGCGTGTTGGTCATGGGGAACTCGTCATGCGGTCTTGAGCGCGCCGGTCACATGGGCGGGCAGCGCGGCGACGGCCTCGCGGGTGGCGCGGCGGTCGAGGTTGAGGGGGAGGTCGTAGGTGATGCGGGCGCCGTAGGCGCCGGGTGCCTGCGGGTCGTTGCGCACCTTGTCGAACACCAGCAGGCGGGTGCCGAGGGTGAAGCCCTCGGACAGGTCATGGGTGACCATCAGTACGGTGAGCCCCGTCTCCTGCCAGAGCTCTAGCAGCAGCGCGTGCATGTCCTTGCGGATGCCGGGGTCGAGCGCCCCGAAGGGCTCGTCCAGCAGCAGCATGCGCGGCTTCATGATCAGCGCCTGGGCAATCGCCAGGCGCTGCTGCATGCCGCCGGACAGCTGGCTGGGGTACTTGTCGAGCGCGTGGTCGAGGCCGACGCGGCGCAGCAGCTGCGCGGCCTGCGTGCGCGCCTCGGCCTTGGCGCGGCCGAACAGGCGACCAAGCAAGGGGGCGCGCGGCAACTCCAGCCCGAGGGCGACGTTGTCGAGCACGCTCAGGTGCGGCAGGACCGAGTAGCGCTGGAAGACGATGCCGCGGCTGGGGTCGGGTTCGGCCACCAGGGGCTTGTCGTCGAGCAGGATCTGGCCCCTGTGCGGGCGCTCCTGGCCGAGCAGCATGCGCAGGAAGGTGGACTTGCCGCAGCCGGAGGCACCGACCAGGGCGCAGAACTCGCCCTGGTCGATGTCCAGGCGCAGATTTTCGAGCACCGTCTGGTCGCCATACTGCTGCCAGACATTGCGGACCTGGATGAAGCTCATGCTCGACCTCCTTCGTACCAGGGGAAGGCGGCACGGGTCAGACGCTTCAGGCCGAGATCCATCAGCCAGGCGAGCAGCGTGATCCATGCCACGTAGGGCAGGATCACGTCCATGGCCAGGTAGCGGCGGACGAGGAAGATGCGGTAGCCGAGGCCGTCGGTGGAGGCGATCGCCTCGGCGGCGATCAGGAACAGCCATGCAGAACCGAGCGCCAGCTGCAGCGCGATCAGCAGGCGCGGCAGCAATTGCGGTAGCACCACGCGCAGGATCAGCGTCCAGGTGTTGGCGCCCAGGGTCTGGGCCTTGATCAGCAGCTCGGCGGGGATCTCTCGCGCACGCTGTTCGAGGTCGCGGGCGATCACCGGGGTGATGCCGAGCACGATCAGCATTACCTTGGATAGCTCGTCCAGGCCGAACACGATGAACAGCACCGGCAGGATGGCCAGCGGTGGAATCATGGACACCACGGTGAGCAGCGGCGACAGCGCGGCGCCGAACAGCGGTAGGCTGCCGGCGAGGATGCCCAGGCTGAGGCCGAGTGCAGCAGCAATGGCCAGCCCCATGGCGAGCCGCTTCAGGCTCGCGGCCGTGTCGTCCCACAGCAGGTAGCGGCCGCTGCGCGGATCCTCCTTGAAGGCCATGCGCTCGACAGCGTCGGCCATCTGCACCACGCTGGGCAGCAGCTTGTCCTGCGGGTTCTCGGCCAGGCGTGCGGCCGAGCCGGCGAGGTAGGCGACCAGCAGCAGGGCGAAGGGCAGCATCGCCAGGCTGATCCGCCAGCTGGGGCCGGGTTTTCGGTTGATCAGGCGCATCTGGGGCTCCGTGGCTCCAAGGCTAGGGGGCGGCCGCCGCCTGTGCCATGCAGCCGGGGCTGCAGGCACGCGGGGCAAGCGTGCCGGGGCGGAAGCGTTAGTCGAGCTTGCCGTCGGCGGCCATCCGCATGTAGGTCGGGTCGAAGCGCAGCTTCACGTTGGCGGCGTTGCCGGTGGTGCCGCCGGGGAAGCTCATGCCCACTGCGTCGGCGCTGCGCGCGCCCTCGCCGAGCAGGCCGTGTTTGAAGCTGAACTCGGCGACCTTGGTCATGGTTGCCGGCAGCGCCGCGCTTTCGGTGAAGGCCAGCGCCTCGGCGGCGGAGTAGAACATGCGGGTGGCGGCGAGCTGGGCTTCATAGCCGGCGAGGTCGGTGCCCGCCGCTGCGGCCATATGGGTGCGCGCCGCCTCCCCGGCGGGGGTGTCGGCACTCATGACCGACATGACCTCGTACCAGGCGCCGGCCAACGCCTTGCCAAGAGCCGGGTTGTCGCCCAGGGTGCGGGTATTGACCACCATCAGGTCGATGATCTCGCCGGGGATCTGGCTGGAGTCGAACACCTTGCTGACCTTGGGCATGGCGGTGACCTCGGCGAGCAACGGGTTCCAGGTCGCCACCGCCTGTACCCCCGAGGTGGCGAAGGCGGCTACCAGGTCGGCATCGGAGGTGTTGACCACCTTGATGTCGCGCTCGCTCAGCCCGACGGACTCGAGCCCGCGGGCGAGCAGGTAGTGAGAGACCGAGAGCTCGACCAGGTTGACCGGCAGGCCCTTCAGATCGGCCAGTGTCTTGCCCTCGCCCTTGAGCACGATGCCATCGTTGCCGTTGGAGAAGTCGCCGACGATCAGCGCGGTGGAGTCGACGCCGCCTGCGGCCGGGATCGTCAGTGCATCCATGTTGGTCATGGCGCAAGCGTCGAAGCCGCCCGCGGTGTACTGGTTGATCGACTCGATGTAGTCGTTGACCTGAACGACGTCGACCTTGATGCCGTACTTGTCCGCCCACTTGGCCATGATGCCGCTCGAGGCCGCGTATTCCCAGGGCATCCAGCCAGCGTAGATCGTCCAGCACACCTTGAAGCTGGACTTGGGCGCGGCCTGGGCGGGCGTTGCCACGGCGAGGGACAGCGTAAGCGCAGCTGCTGCGGCTGCTGCAAGGGTGCGGAACTGGGTCATGAGAACCTCCGTGCGGTTATCGGGTCGGGCGGGAGCGGCACATCACCGGTGACGGTGCGTTCTCCCGGGCTTTTATCCCGCCGTGTAACCTCGCCAGAGGTCGATGACTCTCGGACCAGCCACCCGCTCGCGCGGGCCGGAACCCTAGTCATCCATTCCAGATTGTGCTGTGCGACGTCCGTGCTTAGGCGCCGCTCCTGCATGGTCAACGTAAAGCGAGGATCGTGCCAGCTCCCAAGTCCCTGTGTTTGCTGGGCGTTTCGTGCCTAACATCGGTCAAGATCAATACTGGCTGCACTGATTTGGTGCATCGTGCTCGAGCATGGTGCCGGCTGGCGTTTGCACCACGCCGGGATCTGCCCGCATCGAGGTGTACCTTGCGCATGCCGGGTGTCGCAGCCGGCAGCTCGGCGAGTGCGGGGGGAAAAAAAACGGCGCCCCGCAGGGCGCCGCTCGAAACAGGACCGGAGGAGAGCGGTCCCGCAGGTGAAGTGCTTGGCCTTGCGGCTCAACTGCGATAAGCGGACTCCCCGTGCGCCGTGATGTCCAGGCCCTCGCGCTCCTCTTCTTCGGGCACGCGCAGGCCGACCAGGATGTCCGCGATCTTGTAGGCGATGAAGGCGACCACTGCCGACCACACGATGGTGACGATCACGCTCCAGGTCTGGATCCAAACCTGGGCGCCCATGGCGAAGTCCTCGCCGCCGGTGCCGCCCAGGGCGGGCGCAGCGAACACGCCGGTGAGAATCGCGCCGACGATGCCGCCCACGCCATGCACGCCAAACACGTCGAGGGCGTCATCGGCGCCCAGCATGTGCTTGAGGCCATTGACGCCCCACAGGCAGATGAACCCGGACAGCGTGCCGATCACGATCGCGCCCATCGGGCCCACCGAGCCGCAGGCCGGGGTGATGGCGACCAGGCCGGCGACCGCGCCCGAGGCTGCGCCCAGCATCGAGGGCTTGCCCTTGAGCAGGGCCTCGGCCAGCGACCAGGCCAGCACCGCGGCGGCGGTGGCGAACAAGGTGTTGATGAAGGCGAGCGCCGCGCCCGAGGTGGCCTCGAGGTTGGAGCCGGCATTGAAGCCGAACCAGCCCACCCACAGCAGCGAAGCGCCGACCATCGTCAGCGTCAGGCTGTGCGGTGCCATCGATTCGCGACCGAAGCCGATGCGCTTGCCGACCATGTAGGCGCCCACCAGGCCAGCGATACCGGCGTTGATGTGCACCACCGTGCCGCCGGCAAAGTCGAGCGCACCGTCCTCCAGGAGGTAGCCGCCCGGACCCCACACCATGTGGCAGATCGGCAGGTAGCAGAAGGTGAACCAGATCACCGAGAAGATCAGCACCGCCGAGAACTTCATGCGCTCGGCGAAGGCGCCGACGACGAGTGCGCCGGTGATGCCGGCAAAGGTGGCCTGGAAGGCGATGAAGGCGAATTCGGGCAGCTTCACGTTGTCGGTGAAGGTGTCGGCGAGCGAGTCGATGGTGACGCCGGACAGGAAGACCTTGTCGAGCGAGCCGATGAAGGGGGTGCCCTCGGTGAAGGCCAGGCTGTAGCCATAGACGGCGAACAGCAGTGCGTTGAGCGAGAACACGGTCATCACCTGCATCAGCACCGACAGCATGTTCTTGGCGCGCACCAGGCCGCCATAGAACAGCGCCAGGCCGGGCAGGGCCATCATCAGCACGAGAAGGGTCGCGGTCATGATCCAGGCGACATCGCCCTTGTGCACCTCGACGGCGGCTTCGGCCGCCTCCTGGGCGAGGGCGCCGCCGGAGACGGCGGGCAGGCCGACAAGAAGGCTTGCAGACAGCAGCGTATGGATTGTTTTCATTTTGGGTGTGCTCGCTTACAGGGCGTCGGTACCGGTCTCACCGGTGCGGATGCGGATGACCTGCTCGAGATCGAAGACAAAGATCTTGCCGTCGCCGATCTTGCCGGTGGCGGCGGACTTCTCGATGGCTTCCAGAGCCTGGTCGAGCACGTTGTCGTCGACAGCTGCCTCGACCTTCACCTTGGGCAGGAAGTCGACGACATACTCGGCGCCACGGTAGAGCTCGGTATGGCCCTTCTGGCGGCCGAAACCCTTGACCTCGGTGACGGTGATGCCCTGCACGCCGATGGCCGACAGTGCTTCGCGGACTTCGTCGAGCTTGAAGGGCTTGATGATCGCGGTGATGAACTTCATGGTCTTCTCCGGTGCGCGGGCGGGGCGCCGTAGCGCCCCGCCCTGCGGTTTGCGAGCCGGCAGGCGACGCCTGCCGGGTGAGGCTTGCTGGCTGATGCTTACTTCGTCACGAACTCGGGGTAGGCTTCCTGACCGCACTCGGTGAGGTCGGTGCCTTCGTACTCTTCCTCGGCCGTGACGCGAATACCCATCACCGCCTTGAGCACGCTCCACACGATCAGGCTGCACACGAAGACCCACACGAAGATGGTCAGGGCACCGACGATCTGGCCGATGAAGCTGACGTCGCCGTTGGTGACCGGCACCAGCAGCAGACCGAGCAGGCCGCAGCTGCCGTGCACCGAGATGGCGCCGACGGGGTCGTCGATCTTGAGCTTGTCGAGGAAGGTGATCGACAGCACCACCAGCACACCGCCTGCGGCGCCGAACAGGGTTGCCACCAGCGGGGTCGGGGTCGAAGGCTCGGCGGTGATCACCACCAGGCCGGCGAGCGCGCCGTTGAGCAGCATGGTCAAGTCACCCTTGCCGAACATCAGCTTGGAGACGATCAGTGCGGCTACCGCACCACCGGCTGCGGCAGTGTTGGTGTTGAGGAACACCATGGCCACCGAGTTGGCGTTGGCGATGTCGCCCAGCTTCAGCACCGAACCGCCGTTGAAGCCGAACCAGCCCATCCACAGGATGAAGGTGCCGAGCGTGGCCAGCGGCAGGTTGGCGCCGGGGATGGCGCGTACCTCGCCGTTGGGGCCGTACTTGCCCTTGCGGGCGCCGAGCAGCATCACACCGGCGAGCGCGGCAGCCGCACCGGCCATATGCACGATGCCCGAGCCGGCGAAGTCCGAGAAGCCGAGGTCGCCCAGGTTGTACAGGCCGAGGACGTCGTTCTCGCCCCAGGTCCAGGAGCCTTCCATCGGGTAGATGAAGCCGGTCATGACGATCGCGAAGGCCAGGAAGGCCCACAGCTTCATGCGTTCGGCAACGGCGCCGGAGACGATCGACATCGCGGTGGCGACGAACACGACCTGGAAGAAGAAGTCGGAAGCGCCGGAGTAGATCGAGTCGCCGCCGAAGCCGTCCTCGCGCTCTGCGAAGGCCTGGAAGGCTTCATCGACGAGCTTGTCACCGCCGTCGATACCTGACAGGAAGATGCCGCCGCCATACATGATCGCGTAGCCGCAGATCAGGTACATGATGCAGGAGATGGCGAACAGGGCGACGTTCTTGGTGAGGATCTCGACGGTGTTCTTCGAGCGCACCAGGCCGGCCTCGAGCATCGAAAAACCCGCTGCCATCCACATCACGAGGGCGCCGCACACCAGGAAGTAGAAGGTGTCCATGGCGTACTGCAGCTCGAAGACGTGCTTGAGTACCTCTGATTCGCTGGCCACCGCGGGGCCGGCAAGGCTGGCGGTCGTGGCCACCAGCAGGGGGGTCAGGATTCGCTTCATTGCATGTTCTCCCTTAGAGCGCATCTGTGCCGGACTCGCCGGTGCGGATGCGAATGGCCTGTTCGAGATCGAAGACGAAGATCTTGCCGTCGCCGATCTTGCCGGTGGCGGCGGACTTCTCGATGGCTTCCAGCACCTGGTCAAGGATGTCGTCGGTCACCGCGACCTCGACCTTTACCTTGGGCAGGAAGTCGACGACGTACTCGGCGCCACGGTAGAGCTCGGTGTGGCCCTTCTGGCGGCCGAAGCCCTTGACCTCGGTGACCGTGATGCCTTGCACGCCGATGGCCGAGAGTGCTTCGCGCACTTCGTCGAGCTTGAACGGCTTGATGATGGCAGCGATGAGTTTCATGGGGCTTGCCTCTGTCATGGTTCTCGCAAACGGCCCGGAAGCGGGTGTCCGGGCCGCGAGGGATCAGAATTCCTTCGTGAAGGACAGCACGTAGCGGTCGCCGGCCGCGTTCTTGCCATTGCTGCCGAAGCAGTAGGGCTGACCAAGTGCGCAGCTGCCATTGGCGTCGGAGTCCGAATAGCTGAATGCAACGGTGCCGAAGCCGACGTCCTTGCTGATGCCCAGGCCCCAGTCGGTGTAGGTCGCATCGCTGTTCTTGCGGATGCGCTGGTGGCCGACGTGCGCCGACAAGGTCCAGGTCGGGGCGACCTCGTACTCGGCGTTGAGCTCCAGATAGTTGCTGTTGCGGGTCTTCTCGCCATTCGTGCCCGTCCACCCGAACAGGTGCTTGGAGACGGCGTGCGAGTACTTCAGCTCGAGGAACTGCCAGCCCAGCGACAGGTAGACCTCGGTCGAGTCCGGCGACGGCGTGCCGGCGATCTTGTCGCCCGGGTAGTAGTACTGGATCACGCCGACGTCGTAAGACAAGGGGCCTGCTTCGCCCGCATAGCCGACGTAGAGGTCGAGCTCGAGGCTGTTGTTGGTCTTGGCGATGTCGTCGACCCAACCGACGTTCGAGCCCCAGGTGCCGATGTAGAGCCCGCTCTCGTGCGCGTAGTCGAAGCCGCCCTGCAGTGCCGGCTTGCCCTGCGACTGGGTGATGCCGCGGAAGACGTAGTCCGTGGTGATGGTCAGGTTGGCGCTGATGGGGCCGTCGCCGGCATGGGCGACGCCTGCGAAGGGCAGTGCGGCAAGAAGGGCGGTGGTGAGAAGGGACTTGCGCATGATGAACTCCTGAGCGGGTTTCGGGTTTTGACGCTGATCCCAAAGCACGGCGTGTGCCAGCAAACTGAAGTGATTGTTAAATATGAAGTTATCAGGATGATTGGGGGGCGCAGCCGTTGTTTTGCTGCGCTGCCGCACGGATTCATGCACGAGAATGGCTCGGTATGCACCGACTTGGTGCATCGAGCCGGGCCGTGACTGCCAGCTTCTGGTGCATCGCGGGCGGCGTGCTAGACTTCGCGCCATTCCTCACGTTTCAGGCAGGCCACCATGAGCACTCCCCGCATCCTTGACGAAATCGGCGCCAAGCTCTCCGAGCTCGCCGCCAACAGCCCGGTTCGCGACATCGAGAAAAACGCCAAGGCGCTCATCGGCAGCGCGTTCGGCAAGCTGGAACTGGTGACGCGGGAGGAGTTCGAGGTGCAGCGCGAGATGCTCGCCCACAGCCGCCAGAAGCTCGCCGAACTTGAACAGCGGGTGGCAGAGCTCGAGCGTCTGCTTGCCGCAGAGGCAGACCGCAGCGTTTGACCACAGTCCGGATCGATCTGTCCGGAATAGTTTTTTGTCATTTTTTGCTTCTCCGCTAGACTGGCGCTCCGTCCAGTCCGGAGAACCGCATGTCCCTTGCGCTGGTGCGCAGTCGAGCGCTCGACGGCCTCGAAGCCCACGAGGTCATGGTCGAGGTGCACCTGGCCAACGGCCTGCCGGCATTCAACCTCGTCGGTCTGCCCGATACCGAGGTGCGCGAGGCGCGTGATCGTGTGCGCGCCGCGATCCAGACCTCGCAGTTCGAGTTCCCACAACGCCGGATCACCGTCAATCTCGCGCCTGCCGACCTGCCAAAGGAGGGCGGGCGCTTCGATCTCGCCATTGCCGTTGGCATCCTGGCCGCGTCCGGTCAGGTGGCTGATGGGAGCCTTGACGGCATCGAGTTCTGTGGCGAGCTGTCGCTGACCGGCGGCCTGCGCGGGGTGCGTGGCGTGCTGGCGGTGGCGCTGGCCGCAGCACGTGCGCGCCGTAAGCTGGTACTGCCGGCCGACAATGCTGCCGAGGCCGTGCTCGCCCAGGATGCCTTCGTGCTGGGGGCTGCCAGCCTGCTTGAGGTGTGCGCTCACCTCAATGGCCATACCGTGCTGCAGCGTGCGGCATCACGGCCTCCCGAGACAGCGTTACGCGACGGCATGCCCGACCTCGCCGACGTGCGTGGTCAGTTGCAGGCGCGTCGCGCGCTTGAGGTGGCAGCAGCAGGTGCGCACTCGATCCTGTTTTTTGGCCCGCCCGGCACGGGCAAGTCGATGCTCGCTCAGCGTCTGCCGGGGCTATTGCCGGTGATGACCGAGGCGGAGGCGGTCGAGAGCGCCGCGCTGTTCTCGCTTGAAGGGAGCTTCGATCCCGCGCGCTGGCGCCAGCGGCCCTTCAGGGCGCCCCACCACACCGCTTCGGCTGCCGCGCTCGTCGGCGGCGGGGCGATGCCGCGGCCAGGCGAGATCTCGCTGGCAAACCACGGCGTGCTCTTCCTCGACGAGCTGCCGGAGTTCGATCGCCGTGTGCTCGAGGCTTTGCGCGAGCCGCTCGAGAGCGGCACGGTGACGGTGTCGCGTGCGCGCAAGCGCGCTGAGTTTCCGGCCCGCTTTCAGCTCGTGGCCGCGATGAATCCGTGCCCCTGCGGCTATGCCGGCCATCCGCATCGCGCCTGCGTGTGTACGCCTGAGCAGGTGGCGCGCTATCGCGCGCGCATCTCCGGCCCGCTGCTCGACCGCATCGATCTCAGCGTTGAAGTGCCTGCGATCGCGCACGATGAGCTTGCCAGCGCCAGTCCGGGGGAGGATTCGGCCGCGGTGCGCGCACGCGTGGCGACGGCGCGCTCGCGTCAGTTCGAACGCCAGGGCACGGTCAATGCGCGCCTCGAACCGGGGCAGGTGGAGCGCTGGTGCACACCGGACGCCGCCGGGGCGAGCCTGCTCAAGCAGGCAATGAGCCGCCTCAACCTGTCTGCACGTGCCTATCACCGCATCCTGCGCGTCGCGCGCACGCTCGCCGACCTGGCTGGCCTGGCTCAGCCCGGATCCGCGCAGGTGGCCGAGGCCATCCAGTACCGGCGCAGCGTCGATGGGCGCTGATCGCGGGCGCCCGCCCCCGCACTGGGTTAAGCTGGTGTCCTTGTTCCCGAACCGACCTGGATGCCGTAGGCGCACTGCCTCACACGGGCTGTGTGCTTCCTTCCCGCATCCGGCTGACTCCTTCCATGCCTGCCAACGCACTCTGGTTGCCCTGGCTGCTCGCGGCATTGTCCGCGATCGGCCCATTCTCGATCGACACCTACCTGCCTGCCTTTCCGCGGATCGGCGCCGATCTCGAGGCGACAGCGATCCAGGTTCAGCAGACCCTGAGCGCCTACATGCTGGGGCTGGCGGGCATGGTGCTGTGGCACGGTGCGCTGGCCGACCGCTATGGGCGCCGGCGTGTGCTGCTCGTGCTGACCGCGGTGTTCGCCCTGGCCTCGATACTGTGTGCCGCCGCGCCCAGCATCGAGTGGCTGTGGCTGGGGCGCGTCCTGCAGGGCGTATGCGGCGGCGCTGGCGTTGTCGTGGGCCGTGCCGTGGTGCGCGATGTTCATGAGGGGGCGCAGGCGCAACGTCTGATGGCGAGGGTGATGCTCATCTTCGCCCTTGCGCCGGCGATCGCGCCGTTGGTGGGCGCCGCCCTCCTTGCGCTCGCCGGCTGGCGCTCGATCTTCATCTTCCTGGCCGTGTTCGGTATCGCGCTCACGCTGGCGACCTGGCGCCTGCTGCCCGAGACCTTGCCGGTGGCGGAGCGCCAGTCGCTGCACCCGGCGCAACTGTTGCGCGGCTACCGGGCGGTCTTCGGCAGCCCGGCCTTCGTGCTGCTCGGCTTGACCGCCGCACTCAATTTCTGCGGCTTTTTCCTCTACGTCATGTCCGCACCCGTGTTCATCCTTGAGCACCTTGGCCTGGGTACGACGGGGTTCATCTGGCTGTTCGGCCCCGCCGTGGGCGGGATGATGCTCGGCTCGCTGCTCTCGGAGCGCATGGCCGGGGTCTGGCGGCCGGGGCGCACCGTTGGGGCGGGTTTTGCCCTCATGTTCGCGGCCGTGCTGGCAAACCTGCTCGTGTCCGCGGGCTTGCCTGGGGCGGAGCGTTGGATCGTGCTTGCGGTCGGCCTCTATTGCTGCGGCATGTCGATTGCCACGCCGACACTGAACATCCTCGCCCTGGATCTGTTTCCGGCGCGTCGCGGCATGGCGTCGAGCTGCCAGAGCTTCATGCAGATCGGCATCAATGCGCTGCTGGCGGGCGTGGTGGCGCCATTGCTGTGGACGAGTACGCTCAGCCTTGCCACAGGCATGGCGCTGTTCGTGGGGCTCGGTGTGTCGTGCTGGCTGCTGTGGATGTGGCGGAGGCGCCAGGCGACGCTGTGAGTGCGGGCCGTGCGCTCAGCACTGCGCCCAGGGCAGGCCGTCGAAGCGCCAGCCATTGACCGAGTTGCGGTGGTGGTTGGCGTCGAGTTCGCCTTCGAAGCCATGGCTGACGTTGTAGACGGTGGTGAAGCCCGCCTGTTCGAGCGCCTCGCCCGCGACTTCTGAGCGATTGCCGGAGCGGCAGATGAGCAGGATCGGGCGGTGGCCGCCGTTGCCGGCGAGTTTCTTGACCTCGCCCACGAAGTTCGGATTCACCTCCCAGTCTGGGCCGTCGTTCCACGACACATGGATGGCGCCCACCGGATGGCCGACGAAGAGGTATTCGATCTCGCTGCGGACGTCGATGAGCAGTGCGTCCGGCCTGGACTGCAGCAGCGCATGGGCTTCCTTCGGCGTGATGTGTTGCATGTGCAGGGCTCCGGCTCCGTGGGTGAAGGATTATATTCTGAACAACGGATACGGGTCGCGGCGCATCCACGTCCTGCACTAGTCGCCGCCGAGATAGGCGCGACGTACGCGCGTGTCCTCGAGCAGGGACGGGCTGCGCCCGCTGAGGACGATGCGGCCGTTCTCCATCACGTGCCCCTGCGCGGCGAATTCGAGCGCGAGGCGGGCATTCTGCTCGACGAGCAGGATCCCCAGTCCGGCTGTCGACACCGAGTCCAGCACCTCGAACACGGTGTCGACGATGCGTGGCGCCAGCCCCATTGAAGGCTCGTCGAGCAGCAGCAGGCGCGGGCGCGACATGAGTGCACGGGCGATGGCGAGCATCTGCTGCTCGCCGCCGGAGAGTGTGCCGGCGGTCTGGTGCAGGCGCTCGTGAATCCGCGGCAGCATGGTGAAGACCTTGTCGAGGTCGGCCTCGATGCCGTGGCGATCGTTACGCGCATAGGCGCCCAGGCGCAGGTTCTCGGCCACCGTCAGGCGCGCGAACAGCCCTCTCCCCTCGGGCACCAGGGCGATGCCGCGGCGCACGCGCGCGTGGGCTTCCAGCTTGTCTATGTCTTCGCCCGCAAAGCGCAGCCTCCCTGCAGCCAGCGGCGTGGCCCCGGCAATGGCGGCCAGGGTGGAACTCTTGCCCGCGCCATTGGCGCCGATCAGGCAGTGGCGATCGCCTTCGCAGATGGTGAATGAGACCCCTTTCACCGCCTCGATGCCGCCGTAGGCGACGGTCAGCGCGTCGACCTGCAGCAGCGTGCGGTCACCTTGCATGACTGCCTCCCAGGTAGGCGGCAATCACGACGGGGTCGTGCCGCACCGCTGCGGGTGTGCCTTGCGCGATCAGCCGACCGAAGTCGAGTACGGCAATGCGGTCGCACGCTGCCATGACCAGGCTCATGTCATGCTCGATCAGGACGATGGTGACGCCGTCGGCCCTGATGCGCTCGAGCAGGCGTTTCAGTACGCCCGTCTCGGTGGCGTTCATGCCCGCCGCGGGTTCATCGAGCGCGAGCAGGCGTGGCTGGCCGGCGAGCGCACGGGCGATCTCCAGCCGGCGTTGGTCGCCATAGGACAGCGTGCCGGCAGCGGCGTCGGCAAGGTGCGCGATGCCCACATAGTCGAGCCAGCGCAGGGCGCTGGCGCGGCAGGCCGCCTCCTCGGCACGCGCCGCGCGCGTCCCCGCCAGGGTGGCCCATAACCCGGTCCGCGCTCGGGCGTCGGCGGCGACCATGGCGTTCTCGAGCACGCTCAGCTCGCGGAACAGGCGGGTGTTCTGGAAGCTGCGGGCGATGCCGCAGCGTGCAACGGCATGCGGCGGGCCTGCAGGCAGGCGCTCGCCGCCAAGCGTGAAGTGGCCATTGTCGGCACGTTCACTGCCGGTGAGCAGGTTGAACAGGGTGGTCTTGCCGGCGCCGTTGGGGCCGATCAGTCCGAAGATCTCACCCTGTTCGACTTCGAACGAGATGTCGTCCAGCGCTTGTAGGCCGCCGTAGCGCTTGCTGACCTTGCACGCGTGCAGCAGGCTCATGCGCCGCGACTCCGCGGCGGGCGCGGGCAGGTCGCAAGGGGGCGGCATGCGCCGGGCTTGCCCGTGGTGGTGGTACGCATGGCGGTCGGCAAGAATGGAAGCGGCATCGAGGTGGCCAGCGTTCAGGGGCGTGGGGCGTGCGGATGCACGGGTCTGGCAGCGGCATTCTCTTGCGGTTGGCCCTGACTTCTCGCCCCCTGGGGCTTGTTGTAGAGTCGTGAATCGTAACCGGATGGTAAAAAGACTTTGCCGTCGTGACCAGCGTGAGCAGTCGCAGCGGCCCTTCGCCGCCCCATCGGGGCGAGCTACGCGCAAGCAAGGAATGCTTATGCTTGAAGTGGATGGGTTGGTCAAAGCCTTCGGCGGCTTTCGTGCCGTCGACGGCTGTACGATGAGGGTGAACGAGGGCGAGATCCTTGGGCTCATCGGCCCCAACGGCGCTGGCAAGACGACCCTGTTCAACCTCATCGCCGGCGCCTTGCAGCCCACGGCCGGCACGATCCGCTTCCTGGGCGAGGATGTCACTCCGCTGTCGACCGACGCGCTCTTCCACAAGGGCCTGGTGCGCACCTTCCAGATCCCGCACGAGTTCGGCCGTCTCACTGCGCGCGAGAACCTGATGATGGTGCCGCCCGCGCAACCGGGGGAGGATCTGTTCGCCAACTGGCTGTCCTGGGGCAAGGTGCAGCGCGTCGAGGAGGCCGTGCGCCGCAAGGCAGACGAGACGCTCGCCTTCCTCGAACTCAGCCACGTCGCCGACGAGCGTGCGGGCAACCTGTCCGGCGGCCAGAAGAAGCTGCTCGAGCTGGGGCGCACGATGATGACCGACGCCAAATTGGTGCTGCTCGACGAGCCTGCTGCGGGCGTCAATCGCACCCTGCTGCGCAAGCTCGAGGAGAAGATCCTCATCCTCAACCGCGACTGGGGTTACACCTTCATCCTCATCGAGCACGATATGGAGATGATCGAGAAGCTGTGCCAGCCGGTGGTGTGCATGGCCGAAGGTAAGGTGCTGATCCAGGGCGACTTCCATACCGTGCGCTCGGACGCCCGCGTGCTCGAGGCCTATCTCGGCGAGACGCCCTCGGCCATCGAGCGCAATGAGTTCGAGCACGACCCCAAGGTCGAGCAGCTGCGCGAGCAGGAACTCCACAAGGAGGACCTGTGATGCCCTTGCTCGACATGAAGGACGTGCGTGGCGGCTATGGCGACGCCGACATCCTGCAGGGCGTGTCGATCACGGTGGCCGAGCGCGAGATCGTCGTCATCGTCGGCCCCAACGGGGCCGGTAAATCTACCGCCATGAAGGCCGTCTTCGGGCTGCTCAACGTGCGTGGCGGGGCGATCGTGTTCGACGGCGAGGACATCACCGGCTGGGCGCCCAACCGCATCGTGCAGCGCGGGGTGTGCTACGTGCCGCAGGTGGACAACGTGTTCCGCGAGATGACGGTGCACGAGAACTTCGAAATGGGTGCCTTCCTGCGCGGCGGCGACCTCTCGGCCGCCTACGACCGCGTCTATGGCCTCTTCCCCGACCTCAAGGCCAAACGCAGGAACCTGGCGGGGGATCTCTCCGGCGGCCAGCGCCAGATGGTGGCGATGGGCCGCGCGCTGATGCTCGACCCCAAGCTGCTGCTGCTCGACGAGCCCACTGCCGGCCTCTCGCCCAAATACATGGAGCAGATCTTCCAGATCACCCGCGACGTACGCGACGCCGGCGTGTCCATCCTGCTGGTCGAGCAGCACGCCAAGCAGGCGCTGGCCTTCTGCGACCGCGGCTACGTGCTGGCAACCGGCGCCAACCGCCACGAGGGCACGGGCCAGGCCCTGCTCGCCGATCGTGAAGTGGCCGAGATGTTCCTCGGCGGCTGACAGGACGAATCATGCCCCTGCTCGATTTCCTCAACTTCTACCTGGTGCCGGGCATCGTCCTCGGCTCCATCTACGCGGTCGGCGCCATCGGCATCACGCTGGTGTTCGGCATCCTGCGCTTCGCCCACTTCGCCCATGGCGACATGGCCACGCTGGGCGCCTTCATCGCGCTCGCCCTCGTCGCCGGTGGCATGGACCCATGGACGGCGCTGCCGGTGGCGATGGCGGCGACTGCGGTCGTGGCCATCGGCGTGGACAAGGCCTTCTACGACTACCTCAAGGCGCGGCCCAAGATCGTTACCGTGATGGCCTCGCTGGGCGTGGCGCTGATGCTGCGCTCGGTGGTGCAGGTGGTGTGGGGCGTGGATCCCAAGACCTACGCCACCGGCATCGTACGACCGGATTCCTACTTCGGCATCCTGCTGCGTCCGCGTGAGCTCTACACCCTGGCCTCGGTGGTGCTGATCGTGGTCGGCCTCGCGCTCTTCCTGCGTCACTCCAAGTGGGGCAAGGCGATGCGAGCGATGTCCGACAACCCCGATCTGGCCCGTCTGTCCGGGGTGGACAACCGCAAGGTGACGATGCTGACCTGGGCCATCGTCGGCGCGCTGTGCGCGGCCTCGGGCTTCATGCTCGGCATCAACACCGAACTGCACTCGATGATGGGCTGGCAGCTGCTGCTGCCGATGTTCGCCGCCGCCATCGTCGGCGGGGTGGGGCGGGTCGAGGGCGCGGTGCTCGGAGGCCTGGTGGTGGGCATCGCCGAGGAGCTGTCGATCTTCATCCTGCCGGCGCAGTACAAGGCGGCAACCGCCTTTGCGCTGCTGTTGCTCATCCTGCTCGTCCGCCCGCGCGGCCTGCTCAACGGCAAGGTGCTCTGATGGATCTGCTCGGTCTCGCCAACTACGCGGTCTTCATGGCCATCCTCATCGGCATCTACGCCCTGCTCGCGCTCGGGCTCAACATCCAGTGGGGCTTCACCGGTCTGTTCAATGCCGGCATCGCCGGTTTCTTCGCCATCGGTGCCTACACTTCGGCCATCCTCACCAGCCTGCCGGCAGCGCACCGCCTGGGCGGCTTCGAGCTGCCGATGGTGCTGGGCTGGGTGGCAGCGATGCTTGTCGCCGCCGCCATCGCCTGGCCGATCGGCAAGATCTGCCTGCGCTTCCGCTCCGACTATCTGGCGATTGCCACCATCGGCATCGCCGAGATAATCCGCCTGGTGATCCGTACCGAAGGTTGGCTCACCGGCGGCGTGCGCGGCATCACCGGAATCCCGCGGCCCTTCGGCGAGCTGCCCTACATGCAGTCGCAGCTGGCCTTCCTGGCGATCGTGGTGGTGCTGGTGCTGCTTGCCTACATGCTCGTCGAGCGCCAGGTCAATGCGCCCTGGGGCCGCATGATGCGGGCCATCCGCGACAACGAGAACGCCGCCGCTGCCATGGGCAAGCGGGTGGCGGACCGCCGCCTGCAGGCCTTCGTCTTCGGTTCGGCGCTGATGGGCCTGGCGGGCGCGTTGTTCGTGCATTTCAATCGCTCGATCACGCCCGAGGCGATCGACCCGATGATTGCCACCTTCCTGATCTGGATCATGCTCATCCTCGGCGGCTCCGGGAACAACCGCGGCGCCATCCTTGGCGCGGCGGCGATCTGGATCATCTGGTCGGTGTCCGAACTGCTCACCGACCGTCTGCCCACCGAGGTAGCGATCCAGGCCAAGTACGCACGCGTGTTCATCATCGGCCTGACGCTGCAGCTGGTGCTGCGTTTCCGGCCGGAGGGCATCCTGCCCGAGCGCCAGGCTGGCGCTGCATCGTCCCGACGATGAAGCCCGCCCGGCCCTGGTGCCTGACCGCTTTGCTGTGACCCCTTCCCTGACCGGGGCCGCGCTGCGCCCCATTCAGACAACCCGTGCCCCCGGCACATTCTGGAGGTGACCCTAGTGAACAAGAAGACGCTCGCAACCCTCGTCGGCTCGCTGCTCGGTGCGGCCGTGCTGGCAAGCCCCGCGCACGCGCAGAACGTCAAGATCGGCCTGCTCGGCGGCATCTCGGGCCCGATCGCGGCAATGGCGCCGTCCATGCTCGACGCCTCGCGCCTGGCCATCGCCCAGGTCAACGAACAGGGCGGCATCCTCAACGGCGGCAAGCTCGATGTCGTGGTCGGCGACAGCGCCTGCAACCCGCAGAACGCCACCGACGCCGCCACCAAGGCGGTCAACATCGACCGCGTCATCGCCACCGTCGGTCCGCACTGCTCGGGCGCGGTGCTGGCCGCGGCCAACTCGGTCACGGTGCCGGCAGGCGTGCTGATGGTGACGCCTTCGGGGACCTCGCCCGAGATCACCAAGATCAACGACAAGGACCTCGTCTATCGCACCGTGCCGTCCGACGACTACCAGGGCCGCGCACTCGCGCGCACCCTCAAGGCGCGCGGCATCGACAAGGTGGCGGTGGCCTACCTCAACAACGACTACGGCAAGGGCCTGGCCGAGTCCTTCAAGGCCGAGTACGAAGCCAATGGCGGCACCATCGCCGGCTACTCCGGGCATGAGGACGGCAAGGCTTCCTACCGCTCCGACCTCGCCCAGCTCGCCCGCGGCGGTGCCGACACCCTGGTCATCTTCGACTACGGCGATGGCACCGGTCTCACCATCCTGCGCCAGGCCCTGGAGAACAACTTCTTCAAGACCTTCATCGGTGCCGACGGCATGAAGTCCGAGGCCGTCATCCGTTCGCTCGGCGAGCAGAACCTGGGCGGCTTCTTCGCCTCGGCGCCGGTGGGCGAGGCCTCGGCCTCGCTCGATGCCTTCCGCGCCGCGTTCTCGGCCGCCGGTGGCAACCCCGACGCGATCTTCACCACCACCTCGTACGACGCCGCCTTCCTGGTTGCGCTCGCGATCGAGAAGGCCGGTGGCGACAAGGCCAAGCTCGCCGAGTCGCTGCGCGCCGTGGCGTCGGCGCCGGGCGAGCCGATCATGGCCGGCGAGTGGGCCAAGGCCAAGCAGCTGATCGCCGAAGGCAAGGACATCGACTACAAGGGCGCCGCCGGCGACCACGAATTCGATGCCGCCGGCGACGTGCCGGGCAACTACGCCTTCTTCAAGGTCAGCGGCAGCACCTACGAGGCGATCGCCGACATGAAGTAAGCCAGCATCCGTCGAAGGATGTGCGAAGGCCGGCCGGGGTAACCCGGGCCGGCCCTCTCGTTGGGCTGTCGGTGTCGATCGATCGCTGGTCCGGCTCAGTGATTGAGGATCTGGCCGAGGAAGGTTTTGGTGCGCTCGTTCTGAGGGTTGGAGAAGAAGGTCTCGGGCGGCGCCTGTTCGATGATCTCGCCGCGGTCCATGAAGATGACGCGGTCGGCCACGGTGCGCGCGAAGCCCATCTCATGCGTCACGCACAGCATGGTCATGCCGCTGTCGGCGAGCTGGATCATGGTGTCGAGCACCTCCTTCACCATCTCCGGGTCGAGCGCGGAGGTGGGTTCGTCGAACAGCATGATCTTGGGCTTCATGCACAGCGCGCGCGCGATCGCGACCCGCTGCTGCTGGCCGCCGGAGAGCTGGCCGGGGTACTTGCCGGCCTGCTCGGGGATGCGAACGCGCTCGAGGTAGTGCATCGCCACCTCTTCGGCTTCGCGCTTGGGCATGTTGCGCACCCACATTGGCGCCAGCGTGCAGTTCTGCAGCACGGTGAGGTGCGGGAACAGGTTGAAGTGCTGGAACACCATGCCCACCTCACGGCGGATAGCCTCGATGTGCTTGAGGTCCGAGGTCAGCTCGACGCCGTCGACGACGATGCGGCCCTTCTGATGTTCCTCCAGGCGGTTGATGCAGCGGATGGTGGTCGACTTGCCCGAGCCGGACGGCCCGCACAGCACGATGCGCTCGCCCTGCCTGACGGCGAGGTCGATGTCCTTGAGGACGTGGAATTCGCCGTACCACTTGTTCACGCCCTCCATGCGGATCATGATGTCCTCGCCGGGGGTGCGCGTGTTCGTCTTTTCGGTCATGACGGGGCGGTCCTATCGTTTGTGTCCGGTATGCAGGCGTCGTTCAAGATGCATCGAATAGCGCGACATGCCGAAGCAGAAGATCCAGTACACCGCAGCGGCGAAGACGTAGCCCTCGGTGGAGAAGCCCAGCCAGGCGGGGTCGACCGTGGCCTGATGGATGCTGTTGAAGAGGTCGAACAGGCCGATGATGATGACCAGGCTGGTGTCCTTGAAGAGCGCGATGAAGGTGTTGACGATGCCCGGAATCACCAGCTTCAGCGCCTGCGGCAGGATCACCAGCCCCATCAGCCGCCAGTAGCCGAGGCCGAGCGCCCGGCCGGCCTCGTACTGGCCCTTCGGGATGGCCTGCAGGCCGCCGCGCACAACTTCGGCGATGTAGGCGGCCTCGAACAGCGTCACCGCGATGAGTGCGCGCAGCAGCTTGTCGATGCTGACCTGCTCGGGCAGGAACAAGGGCAGCATCACCGAGGACATGAACAGCACGGTGATGAGCGGCACGCCGCGCCAGAACTCGATGAAGGTGACACAGATCACCCGGATTGCCGGCATCTCCGAGCGCCGGCCGAGCGCGAGCAGGATTCCGATCGGCATTGCCCCGGCGATGCCGACCACCGCGATCACCAGGGTCAGCATCAGCCCGCCCCACTGGCTGGTCTCGACGACGTCGAGCCCGGGCCCGCCGTAGAGCAGCCAGAACGCCAGCCAGGGGTAGACGAGCAGGTAGCCCACTCCGTACACCCACTTCTTCGGCATCGCACGGAAGAACAGTGGGGCGGCACCGATGATGGCGAGGATCACCGTGAGGTCGACCCGCCAGCGCAGCTCCGCCGGGTAGAAGCCGTACATGAACTGGCTGAAGCGGCTCTGGATGAAGACCCAGCACGCGCCCCCCGCGCTGCAGTCGCTGCGGCTGGAACCGCTCCAGGTCGCGTCGAACAAGGCCCAGTTCAGCACCGGTGGCAGCGTCAGCCAGAGCAACCAGATCGAGGCGAGCGTGAGCAGGGTGTTGAAGGGGCTGGAGAACAGGTTGGCACGCAGCCAGCCGATGGCGCCGACCGACATCGCTGGCGGTGGCAGGCTGGGCTTGAAGTGGTGTGTGGTGCTCATCGGCGTGTCGCTCCCTCAGCGTTCGACCAGCGCGATGCGCTTGTTGTAGATGTTCATCAGGATCGAGATCGCAAGGCTGATTGCGAGATAGACGGACATCGTGATGGCGATGGTCTCGATTGCCTGTCCGGTCTGGTTGAGCGCGGTGCCGGCGAACACCGAGACGAGGTCGGGGTAGCCGATCGCAGCGGCCAGAGACGAGTTCTTGACCAGGTTGAGGTACTGGCTGGTGAGCGGCGGGATGATCACCCGCATCGCCTGCGGCAGGATGACGAGGCGCAGCGTCGGCCCTGGACGCAGTCCCAGCGAGCGCGCAGCCTCGGTCTGGCCGTGACTGACGGCCTGGATGCCGGAGCGCACGATTTCGGCGATGAAGGCGGCGGTGTAGATCGAAAGTGCCACAGTGAGCGCCACGAGCTCGGGGATCACCACCCAGCCGCCACGGAAGTTGAAGCCGGTCAGCACCGGCACGCTCCAATGCAGCGGTGTTCCGGCAAGGCCGATGGCGGCCGCGGGCACGACGACCAGCAGCGCGATGCAGGCCGCGAGCAGCGGGAAGGCCTGGCCCGTTGCTTCCCGCCTGGCCTTGGCCCAGCGTGCCAGCACGACGCAGGCGAGGATGGCAAGCGCCAGCGCGGTGACGAAGGCCCAGAACCCATCGGCTGCGCTCGGCGAAGGCAGATAGAGCCCACGGATGTTGAGGAAGATCGCGTCGCCGACCGCATGGCTGTCGCGTGGCGGTGGCATGGCTCGCAACACCGCGAAATACCAGAAGAAGATCTGCAGCAATGGTGGGATGTTGCGGAAGATCTCGATGTAGATGGCAGCCAGCCGGCTGATCAGCCAGTTGGGTGACAGACGCGCGATGCCGACGATGAAACCGATCATCGTGGCCAGTACGATGCCGAGCACGGCGACGAGCAGGGTGTTGAGCAGGCCGACGAGGAAGACGCGGCCGTAGGTGTCGCTCTCGGTGTAGGGGATGAGGGCCTGCAGGATGCCGAAGCCGGCCGAGCGATCGAGGAAGTCGAAGCCCGAGGTGATGCCGCGCTGGGCCAGGTTGGTCTGGGTATTGTCGAACAGGTACCAGCCGATCGCGATCACCGTTGCAATCGCGAGGACCTGGAACACCAGGCCCCGGACCTTGGGGTCGTTGAGCATGGAGGCCCGCGGCGGCGGGCTGCTTGCCGGAGTATGCATGCGACGCTCGGTTGGTGAAGGTTGGGCTGCAGTCGAGGCCCGGGCGCCGCTGCCGCGGCGTCCGGGTCATGAGGCATCAGCTGAGGCGTTCAGCGTACCGGCGGTGCGTACTGGAGGCCGCCGGCGTTCCACAGCGCGTTCTGGCCGCGTGCGATCTTGAGCTCGCTGCCCATGCCGACGTTGCGCTCGAACATCTCGCCGTAGTTGCCGACCTGCTTGACCATGTTGACCACCCAGTCCTTCGAGACCTTCAGGTCCTTGCCGTAGTCACCGTCGGCGCCGAGCAGGCGACGGACGTCGGGGTTGGTCGAGCTGGCGGCTTCCTTTTCGACGTTGGCCGAGGAGATGCCTGCCTCTTCGGCGTTGAGCAGGGCGAACAGCGTCCAGCGCACGATGTTGAACCACTCGTCGTCACCCTGGCGGACCAGCGGCCCGAGCGGCTCCTTGGAGATCACCTCGGGCAGCACCACGTAGTCTTCCGGGTTGGCGAGCTTGATGCGCTGGGCGTAGAGCTGGGACTGGTCGGAGGTCAGCACGTCGCAGCGGCCGGCCTCGAGCGCGACGATGGTCTCGTCGGACTTGTCGTAGGTGATCGGGGTGTACTTCATGCCGCTGCTGCGGAAGTAGTCGGCGAGGTTGAGCTCGGTCGTGGTGCCGGCCTGGATGCACACCGCAGCGCCGTCGAGTTCCTTGGCACTCTTGACGCCGAGTTTCTTGTTCACCAGAAAACCCTGGCCGTCGTAGTAGGTGACACCGGCGAAATGCAGGCCCATCCCGGAATCGCGCGAGCTGGTCCAGGTGGTGTTGCGCGACAGTACGTCGACCTCGCCGGACTGCAGGGCCGTGAAGCGTTCCTTGGCAGTCAGCGGGGTGAAGCGCACCTTGCTGGCATCGCCGAACACGGCTGCGGCGACGGCACGGCAGACGTCCACGTCGATGCCCTTGTAGTTGCCCTGCGCGTCGGTGAAGGAAAAACCGGGAAGACCGTCGCTGACACCGCACTGGACGTAGCCTTTCTTCATGACTGCGTCGAGCGTGGTGCCGGCGCTGGCATGAGAGGACAGGCCGAGCGTCGTTGCGGCGAGGATGGAAAGAGCTGCAGTTCTTACAGGCTTCATCAAACACCTCCTGAAGGGATGGGGTACCGACTGAGCAAGGACACTCCCGGCCGCCTTGGGCGTGTTGATTCCGGGGGGTGTTTCAAAGTATTTCGCGTGCAGTCGGGCTTCCGCAAGATGGCTAGGGAAACTACGGATACAGGCCAGGACTGGGCCGCGTGACGTCCTTTGCAGGAACTGTGCCGAATCTTGTGCAATGCAATAAGTCTTTGATATGGCGTTGATATTACGATTGGGAATGTCGTGCCTGGAGCTCTTGGGCCCCTTCGTGGCGCATGGACAGGGTTCGCCGCACCATTGCTGGGCACGTCTCACGGCGGCCCGCAGGTCAGCGCTACGCTTCGGATCGCACGTGCACGCAGTGCGGTGCAAAATGCCGATCGAGAGTGCGCTGCGAAGATCCGCAGGCAAGTGTGCTTCCCGCCTGCATGCATCGTCCGAGGGGGCGGATCTGGGTGGCGAGTGCGCGGTAACATGGCGGTTCCGCTGCCTTGCCAACCGGAGCCACCATGAAACGCCTGCTCGCCTGGATCTGCGGCCTGTTGTCCGCCATCGGCATCACCGCCTGCGACTACATCAACGTCAAGGAGCTCAAGCCCGGCGTGTCGACTGCGGTGGAGGTGCGCGAGCGCTTCGGTCCGCCGCACATGGAGTGGCGCAACGAGGACGGCTCGCTGACCTGGGAGTACAGCCGTCAGCCCGAGGGAATGGAGTGTTTCATGATCACCATCGGCCCGGACCAGATCCTGCGCAGCATCGATCAGGTGCTGAACGAAGGCACCTTTGCCAGGGTCGAACGCGGCATGAACGCGGATCAGGTTCGCCGCCTGCTCGGCAAGGCGGCCTCCAGTCAGTTCTTCGCGCTCAAGCAGGAGACGGTGTGGGAATGGAAGATTGACCATGGCGAGGCCAGCGGTGGCGATGCGGTCTTCTTCACCGTCTCCTTCAACACCGACGGACGGGTGACGGGAACGGGGCGATACACGCGCTACCGCGGCCGCTGACGAAGCAGGGAGGCAAAGATGGCAAACAGCAATGGCGGGGCAACCGGCATCGGCGGTAGTCCCATCTCGGCGTGGCCCTGGCCGGTGGTGCGCGCCCTGGCCTGGGCGATACTGGCCGTGCTTGTGATGCAGCTGGCCGGTTGCGCCGCATTCGCACCACCGCGCCCATACACGACCGAGGCCGAAGCGCTGGCCGAGCGTGGGGAGCCGACGCGGCGCTGGTCCAACGAGGACGGCACAACCACACTGGAGTATGCGACTCAGCCCAATGGCTGGTCCTGCCTGATGGTCGAGGTGGACGCGGGCGGTGTCGTGCTGCGCCAGTGGGATGCGCTCGCGCCCGAGAACCTGGCACGCGTCGAGCGCGGCATGGACAAGGAGCAGGTCTCGCGCCTGCTCGGCACGCATCGCTCCGAGCAGCGTTTCCGCAACTCCGGCGAAGAGGTGTGGGACTGGAACGTCCGCAATGACGGTCCGGGCATTGCGACCCTGTTCAACGTGCACTTCATCGACGACAAGGTCGTGCGCACCAGCCAGACCCATGTGTACCCGCGCGACGGTGTGCTCTTCGGCGGCTGGGCAGGCTACTACGGCCACCCCTGGGGGTGGGGCATGGGCTGGGGGTATCCGCGCCCGTTCTACCGCCATCCATTTGCGCATCCCTGGTACTGGTAGGGGCGGCGGCGTGTGAGCGTGCTGGTTCCTGCCGACTCCCGCGCGAGATCTCCTTCAGCAACTCGCGGCTGGCGCCGCTCCTACGGCAGAAACCGACGCGCGGGTGCCGTAGGAGCGGCGCCAGCCGCGAGGGTGTGAAGGCGACAGGGTCCCGGGGATTCTCCGAAGAGCTCGCGGCGGGTGCCGCTCCCACGGTGAGCACCCCACCGCTTTCGCGCCAGCATGTCGGCAGCGGCGACCACCCGGTCGCGCTTGCCTCCTTGGCAGTGCCGCGGCACTGCGGCTAGAATCGCAGTCTTGCCGAGGAGCGCTGCGACCCACCGAACCTGTGCGGGCCAGGCTCGGCAACCGATCAACGGCGCTCACAAACCTTCAGCCGGTTTGTGGCGCCGTTCGCTTTTGTGCGTGGCGTTGCCCGGCGACCGTCGAACGACCGAGGACCGACCCATGCAAGCCGATCGCAGTACCGAACTCCGCCAGCTTCTCGCCGACCGCATCCTGATCCTGGATGGCGCGATGGGCACCATGATCCAGCAGGAAAAGCTGGGCGAGGCGGACTACCGCGGCGATCGCTTCCTCGACCACCCGAAGGACCTCAAGGGCAACAACGACCTGCTGGTGCTCACGCGCCCGGACGTGATCGCAGGCATCCACCGCGCCTATCTCGAGGCCGGCGCGGACATCATCGAGACCAACACCTTCAACGCCACCCGCGTGTCGCAGGCCGAATACGGGCTGGAGGCGCTGGCCTACGAACTCAACGTCGAGGGTGCGCGCCTGGTGCGCGAGCTGTGCGACGAATACACCGCGAACAACCCCGCCAAGCCGCGCTACTGTGCCGGCGTGCTCGGGCCGACCTCGCGCACGCTGTCGATCTCGCCGGACGTGAACGACCCCGGCTTCCGCAACATCAGCTTCGATGCGCTTGCCGACGACTACTACGACTCGGCCAAGGCCCTGCTCGAAGGCGGCGCCGACATCCTGCTGATCGAGACCGTGTTCGACACGCTCAACGCCAAGGCCGCGGTGTTCGCGATCGAGAAGCTCTTCGACGATCTCGGCAAGCGCTGGCCGGTGATGATCTCCGGGACCATCACCGATGCCTCAGGCCGCACGCTGTCGGGCCAGACCGCGGAGGCGTTCTGGAATTCGCTCAGCCACGCGCAGCCGATCAGCTTCGGCCTCAACTGCGCGCTCGGCGCCGACCAGCTGCGCCAGTACGTCGAGGAACTGTCCAACGCCTGCGACACCCACGTGTCCGCCCACCCCAACGCCGGCCTGCCCAACCCGCTGTCGCCCACCGGCTACGACGAGACGCCCGAGCACCTCGCCAGCCAGATCCGCGAGTGGGCGCAGAGTGGCCTGGTGAACATCGTCGGCGGCTGCTGTGGCACCACGCCGGCGCACATCGCGGCGATTGCCGAAGCCGTTGCGGGCCTCGCGCCGCGCGTCGTGCCCGTCATCGACAAGAAACTGCGCCTGTCGGGCCTCGAGCCCTTCAACGTCGGCGGCGACGCCCTGTTCGTCAACGTCGGCGAGCGCACCAACGTTACCGGCTCCAAGGCCTTCGCGCGCATGATCCTCGAAGGCCGCTTCGACGACGCGCTCGCGGTGGCGCGCCAGCAGGTCGAGAACGGCGCCCAGGTCATCGACATCAACATGGACGAGGCGATGCTCGATTCGGTCGCCGCCATGGAGCGGTTCTGCAAGCTCATCGCTACCGAGCCCGACATCTCGCGCGTGCCGATCATGCTCGACTCGTCGAAGTGGTCGGTCATCGAGACCGGCCTCAAGTGCATTCAGGGCAAGGGCGTGGTCAACTCGATCTCGATGAAGGAGGGCGAGGCCGAGTTCCTGCGTCAGGCCCGGCTCGCGCGCCGCTATGGCGCTGCGGTGATCGTGATGGCCTTCGATGAGCAGGGCCAGGCCGACACCTTCCGCCGCAAGACGGAGATCTGCGAGCGTGCCTACAAGCTGCTGGTCAAGCCTGTTGCCGAAGGCGGCGCCGGCTTCCCGGCCGAAGACATCATCTTCGACCCCAACATCTTCGCCATCGCCACCGGCATCGAGGAGCACGACAACTACGCGGTCGATTTCATCAACGCCGTGGCGTGGATCAAGGACAACCTGCCCTACGCCAAGACCTCGGGCGGGGTGTCGAACGTGTCCTTCAGCTTCCGCGGCAACGACCCGGTGCGCGAGGCGATCCACACCGTGTTCCTGTATCACGCGATCAAGGCCGGCCTGTCGATGGGCATCGTCAACGCCGGCCAGCTCGGCGTGTATGACGAGCTCGCGCCCGAACTGCGCGACAAGGTCGAGGATGTGGTGATGAACCGCCGTCCGGGCGCGGGCGAGGCGCTGGTCGAGTTCGCGCAGACGGTGAAGGGTCAGGCCAGGGAGTCGGCGCAGGATCTGGCCTGGCGCGAGTGGCCGGTCGAGGAGCGCCTGAGCCACGCACTGGTCAAGGGCATCACCGAGTTCGTCGTCGCCGACACCGAGGAGGTGCGCGCCAAGCTCGAGGCCGAAGGCAAGCCGCCGCTGGCGGTCATCGAAGGCCCGCTGATGGCGGGCATGAGCGTCGTCGGCGACCTCTTCGGCGCGGGCAAGATGTTCCTGCCCCAGGTGGTGAAGTCGGCGCGGGTGATGAAGCAGGCCGTCGCCCACCTCATCCCCTACATCGAGGCGGAAAAGCTGCGCACCGGCGCCAGCAGCAAGGGCCGCATCATCATGGCCACGGTGAAGGGCGACGTGCACGACATCGGCAAGAACATCGTCGGCGTGGTGCTCGGCTGCAACGGCTACGAGGTGATCGACCTCGGCGTGATGGTGCCGGCGGCCAAGATCCTGGAAGCGGCCAAGGAACATGGTGCACAGGCGATCGGTCTTTCGGGCCTCATCACGCCCTCGCTGGAGGAGATGGCCCATGTCGCCGCCGAGATGAAGCGCCAGGGTTTCGAGGTGCCGCTGCTGATCGGCGGCGCCACCACCAGCCGCAATCACACCGCGATCAAGATCGCACCGCACTATGACCAGCCTGTCGTGTACGTGCCCGACGCCTCGCGCGCGGTTGGCGTGGTCACCGCGCTGCTGTCGGAGGGGCAGAGCGAAGCCTTCAAGGCCGAGGTCGCCGCCGACTACGAGAAGATCCGTGCCCTGCATGCCGGCAAGAAGGGCATGCAGTTGGTGAGTGTCGAGGCGGCGCGCGCCAACGCCTTCCGTACCGATTGGACGGCCGAGCGCGTGGCCGCGTGCAGCACTGCCCACCAGGCCGGATTCACGCCCTACCAGCCCCCGCGCCCCAACATGCTCGGCGTGCAGGCGATCGACGTCGAGCTCGGCGAGCTGGCGAGCTACATCGACTGGGGCCCTTTCTTCCAGACCTGGGACCTCGCCGGCCGCTTCCCCGCCATTCTCGATGACGCGGTGGTGGGCGAGACGGCGCGCAACGTGTTCGCGGATGGCAATGCCATGCTGGACAAGATCGTCGCCGAGAACTGGCTGCAGGCCAAGGCGGTGTTCGGCCTGTTCCCGGCCAACGCGGTCGGTGACGACATCGAGATCTACACCGGCGAGGACCGCAAGCACCTGGCCATGGTGTGGCACGGCCTGCGTCAGCAGCACGAACGCCCGGCGGGCAAACCGCACTGGTGCCTGACGGACTTCGTCGCACCCAAGGAGTCGGGCGTGCCGGACTGGATCGGCGCCTTCGCGGTGACTGCTGGCCTGGGCATCGAGGCCAAGCTCGCCGAGTTCGAGGCGGCGCACGACGACTACCACGCCATCATGCTCAAGAGCCTGGCCGACCGCCTGGCAGAGGCCTGCGCCGAATGGCTGCATGAGCGCGTGCGCCGGGAATGCTGGGGCTACGCGGCCGACGAGACGCTCGACAACGAGGCGCTGATCGCCGAACAGTACCGCGGCATCCGCCCGGCACCGGGCTATCCGGCCTGCCCCGACCATACTGTGAAGGGCCCGCTGTTCGAACTGCTCGGCGCGCGCGCGCGCATCGGCATGGATCTCACCGAAAGCTACGCGATGACGCCGGCAGCGGCGGTGAGCGGCTTCTACTTCGCCCACCCCGAGAGCCACTACTTCGCCATCCCGAAGATCGGCCGCGACCAGCTCGAGGACTGGGCGCGCCGCACCGGCATGGATGTGGAGGAGGCGGCGCGCTGGCTGGCGCCCTTGCTTTGATGCGCTGATGGAGAGGCCCGACGCCGTGTCAGGCGGCGGGCGGGCGGGGCTCCAGGCGGGTGCCGAAGACTGTGCTGGGTTCGGGGCGGCCGATCAGGTAGCCCTGGAAGCGGTCGCAGCCTGCGGCCGCCAGCATGTCGAACTGCGCCTGCAGTTCGACCCCCTCGGCGATCACGCGCAACTCCATGGTATGGGCGAGGGCGATGATGGTGCGCGCGATCGCCGCGTCGTTGGGGTCCGTCAACACATCGCGGACGAAGGAACGGTCGATCTTGAGTGCGGTCAGTGGCAGCCGTTTCAGGTAGCTCAGCGACGAGTAGCCGGTGCCGAAGTCGTCGAGGGCAAAGCCGATGCCGAGCGCCCGCAACTGCTGCATGCGCTCGACCACTGTTTCAGTGTCCTCGAGCAGCATGCTCTCGGTGAGCTCGAACTTGATCCAGGCGCCTGGAATGTTGCGGGCGCCGAGTATGTCCGTCACCGTCGCGACGAAATCGGCATGGTGAAACTGGCGCGCGCTGACGTTGATGGCGATCTGGAGCGCGTGTTGCGGATAGGTCGCCGACCACGCCAGCAGTTGATCGCAGGCGGACTCGATCGCCCATGTTCCGAGGGCAATGATCAATCCGCTTTCCTCGGCCACGGGGATGAACTCTGCCGGTGGTACCTGCCCACGCTCGGGGTGACTCCAGCGCATCAGCGCCTCTGCGCCGACCAGCCTGCCGCCGACATCGACCACGGCCTGGTAGTGGAGATGGATCTGGCCCGCTTCCAGGGCGTGGCGCAGATCGGCTTCGAGGCCGGCGCGCGCGCTCAGCCTCACCGCAAGCTCGGGGCCGAAGAAGCTCAGGCAGTTGCGGCCCAGCGCCTTGCTCTGGTACATCGCCATGTCCGCATGCTTGAGCGCGGTTTCGGCAGTCCCTGCTTCCTGGCCGAACAGCACGGCGCCGATGCTGGCGGAGATATCGGCGTTGAACTTGTGTACCTGGTACGAGTGCTCGATCACCTGCAGGATCTTGCGCCCGATCTCGCCCACCTGCTGCCGGGCTTCGTCGGGGTCTTCGCTCAAGTCCTCCAGGATCACGACGAACTCATCGCCGCCCAGGCGGGCGACGGTGTCGCCGCTGCGAACCGCCTGCGAGAGCCGCCGGGCGACCTCGCGCAACAGTTCGTCGCCATGGTCGTGGCCGAGGGTGTCGTTGAGCACCTTGAAGTTGTCGAGATCGAGCAGCAGCAGCGCGCAGTGGCTGGTGCGGCGTCTGCCGGCCTCGAGGACATGGGCGAGACGGTCCATCAGCAGCCGCCGGTTGGGTAGCTGGGTGAGGGGGTCGAAGTAGGCGAGGGCGTGGATGCGATGCTCGGCCGTCTGCAACTCCTCCACCTGCAGTTGCAGCTGACCGGCCTGGGTGGCCAGCGCCGTCTGGTTGCGGCCGAGCAGGGTTCGCATCTCGTCGAGCGTGGTGCTCAGTTGGGCGAGCTCGGCGATGCGCGTGCGCAGTGGGGGCGGCCGGGAAAAGTCGAGCGCTCCGATGCGCTTGCCCTGCACTGCGAGCATCTCGAGCGGTGCAGCGATCGTGCGTGCCTGCCGCTGCGCGATGACTGCGGCGACGCCGATCAGAATGCCGAGTGTCGCGGCGATGGTGAGCCCGATGAGCGACCATGCCGGCTCGAACTCGCGGGCGGGGGCGAGAGTGAGTACCCACAGGCGCTGCTCGCCCACCTCGTACGGTGTCATTGCCGCAATCCAGTCCTCCCCTTCCGAGTTGAAGCGGCTCGCCGAGAAGCGCGTACGGCCAGCCTGGCGCCAGAGCGACAGCGCGTCGTTGATGCTGGGCTGGCCTAGCGCACTGGCGGGGAGCATCAGTGTGCCCAGCCAGTCGCTCTCGGCGATGTGGTCGGGGCGGCGTGGCAGCGCCAGCACCAGTTCTCCCTCGGTGAGCACGAGCGTGCTGCCGCTTGCACCGATGCGTGCCTCTCGCGTGCGCGTCGACAGTTCGGCAAGCAGGATGTCGAGACCGATCGCCCCCTCGCTGCCATCGCTCAAGCTGACGGCCTGGGAAACCGTGATGCCCGGCTGGCCGGTGGTGTAGAAGGTGTATGGGGGCGTCCAGTAGCGCACGGTGCCTGGGCGAACGGCGCCCTCGTACCAAGGCCGCGAGCGGGCGTCGTAGTCGAGCGTCTGCCAGTGCTCGCTACGATTGCCGGCAACGTCCTCCTCGACGATGAGGTGTTCGCTGCCCGTGCCTGGAAGGTCGGTGCTGCGACTGCGCCACCGTCCGTCAGGCAGGCGCAGCAGCATCCAGCCGCGGCCCTCCTCGTTGCCGATCACGATCGAGCTGATGTTGCGGACATGGCTCAGCAGAGGCTTGAAGTAGCGTTCGGCGGCCTGCGTGTCATCGAAGGGTGCTTTCTGTCCTGCAAGCCACTCGGCTGCCGAGGGCAGGATCTGGCTGGGCAGTTCGACCGTCTCGCGCAGCGTGTTTTCGACCAGGTCGGCGACGCGGGTGAACTCGCTGGCAGTCAGGCGTTCGTGCAGTGGCAGCACGATGAGCCCGACCACGGCAGCCATGACCGCCAGCAGGCCGCCCGTGACGAGCAGCAGCAGGCGTTTGAAGATGACGTCGCGGAGCGTGGCGGGGCGGGACATGCGGATTGCCGGATGAATATGCGGATTCAGTGTTTCTTGTCCCCATTATGGGCGCTGTCACGCGGAACGTCATGCTGCTTGCGTGCCCGGCAGTGCATCTGGGGCAAACGAACCGATCGACCCGTGGCGCGTGGCTGGCGCCGCTCCTGCGAAGACCCATAGCGGTGGGTGAGCGAGGGAGCAGACGGGCTCGCGTGTATCATGCGGGTTTGACTTTCCTGGAATGGCTGTCATGTCCACGCTCGAGATCACCGCCGACAACTTCAACGACACGGTCGAACAGAACGCAATCGTGTTCCTCGACTTCTGGGCCGCTTGGTGCGGCCCCTGCCGCAACTTTGCACCCGTGTATGAGGCTGCGGCCGAGGCCAATCAGGATATCGTCTTTGGCAAGATCGACACCGAGGCGCAGCAGGATCTTGCCGCCGCATTCCAGATCCGCTCCATCCCCACCATCGCCGTGATCCGCGAGGGTGTCATGGTGTTCCGCGAGTCCGGTGCCCTGCCGGCGAGCGCGCTCGAACAGGTCATCCAGGGCGTGCGCGGCCTCGACATGGAGCAGGTGCGCGCCGAGATCGCAGCCCAGCAGGCAGGCCAGGCTCAGGGCTGACCTGCGGCGCAGGCCGCATCGTCGTCGGGCGATGCGTTGTCGAGGATGGCTTTCATGGCCCGGTGCGACAGCCTGCGTTCGGTGGTGATCGCGTACACCCGCGTGCGTACCTCCGCCATCTCACCGAGGCGCATCACACCATACTGTGCGCGCACGTAGGGTTCGATCATGGTCGGTGCTGCGAACAGTCCGGCGCCACCCTGGCCGAAGGCTTTCAGCAGTGCGCTGTCGTCGAACTCGGCGATCACGTCGGGCTGCAACTGGCGCTCCTCGAACCAGCGCAGCATGGCTGCGCGGTGGGCGACGTCCTGCCCCGGTAGCAGGAAGGGGGCGCCGTCCAGCATCGCGGGGAAGGTCCCCTGCAGGGTGGGCACCAACTTTGGCGCCGCGAATACCGTGAGCCCGCTTTCGGCGAGCAGGGTGCTGTGGCCGCGCACGCCGACCTCGGCAGGCATCGCGCGATCGGCGATGATCAGGTCGAGCCGGCGCAGCGCGAGCTCGCCCAGCAGCTCGGTCAGTGGCGCCTCGCGGCACACCAACCGCCCCGGCCGGTCGACGCGCAGCGCCGGCTCGATCAGGCGGTGGGCCACCGACTTGGGCATGCTGTCCGGGATGCCGATCCGGAACGGCAAGTCGCGGCGCAGCCCGTCGTCGCGCACGATCTCCACCACCTGCTCGCCCAGCGCGAAGATTTCTTCGGCGTGGCCGAGGATGCGCTCGCCCGCTTCGGTGAGTTCGAGCCGGCGACCGGCACGCCGGAACAGGGTCACGCCGAGCGTAGCCTCGAAGGTCGCGAGTTGGGCGCTGATCGAATGCGGTGCCAGGTTCAGCATCCGCGCCGCACCTGCGATCGAGCCCACACGGGCCACCATCCAGAAGTAGCGCAGGTGCTTGAAGTTGAGATCGATATTTGCGTTCGCCATGAGGTTCCATCCAAAAAATCGATTTCTGGCCTAATAGTAATCGACTTTTTATGAGAACTGTTCTCCGTTAAGGTCTGACTCACCTGCAACACGCAGTGCATTCCGACCGGGAATGTCAGGCGGTTGCAGTGCTTCCGACACCACAGGAGACATCGCCATGCGCCACTACGAAGCCGACAGCACGCCCGCCGCCGCCCGCATCCTCGCCCTGACCGTACTGGCCGACGGCGGCCTGGATCGTGATGAGATCGATGCCGCAATGCGGACGGACCTCGCCCGCCGCCTGGGGATCGGTCAGCTCGAATTCGAACGCATCCTGCGCGAGTATTGCGACGATCTCATGCTGGGTGCGCACTACATGGATGGCATGCGGCTCAGGCTGGCCGACGAGGTTCTCGATCTGGTTCTGGAAGACATCTCCGAACCCGCCCTGCAGCAAGCCTTGCTGCGCGCGATGCAGGACATCGTCAGCGCCGATGGCGTCGAGACGCTCGCCGAGGTCGAGGTTCTCGGGCGCGCACTGGAGAAGTGGGGAATGAAGGCATCCCCTGGAAAACTCAACTGAGCGCCGCACGTCCGGCCTGCAGGTCCAACAGGGGGCAGGCCGGGCGCGGGCGGCAGGCATGGAGAGATCATCATGTCGGACAACAGGAACATGCGCGCCTCCGAGCACGACAACCACCTCGGCGAGCGTGTCGACGACCCCCTGATCGACCGCCTGCATTGGGTTATCCGCCAGGCGATCCGCGTGCTCGCGGTGCTGATGGTCGCAGTGATCCTGTGGACGGTAGCCGACGTCGTGCTCGTGCTCTACGAGAAGCTGTCCGCGCCGCCATTCCTGCTGCTCGATCTAAACGACATCTTCGTCGTCTTTGCGGCCTTTCTCGCCGTCCTGATCGCGATCGAGATCTTCGTCAACATCACGCTCTACCTGCGCGATGATGTCATCCACGTCAAGCTGGTGATCGCGACCGCGCTGATGGCGATCGCGCGCAAGGTGATCGTGCTCGACCTCAGTACGCTCGAGCCGATGTACCTGTTCGCCATCGGCGTCATCGTGCTGGCGCTGGGCGTGACCTACTGGATGGTGTCGCTGCGGCCCGACAAGTAAGCGGTCGGGCGCGTACGCTCACTCGAACAGGGCCCCTACGCTCTGGCCGCTGTGGATGCGCTCGATGGCGGCAGCAAAGAGCGGTGCAACATTGAGCACGGTGAGCTTGTCGAGGCGCTTTTCCGCCGGCAGGTTGACGGTGTTGGTGACGACGATGCTGTCGAGCGCGGCGTTGCGCAAGCGTTCGATGGCTGGGCCACACAGCACGCCGTGGGTGGCTGCCGCATGCACGCTCTTCGCGCCCGCCGCCTTGAGCGTGTCGACCGAGGACACCAGTGTGCCGCCGGTGGCAATCTCGTCCTCGAAGATCACCACGTCGCGGCCGGCGACCTCGCCCACCACATAGCCCTGCTTGACCGCAGTGTCCGATACCCGACGCTTGTCGATGATCGCCATCGGGATGCCCAGCTTCTCCGAAAAACGTCCGGCCCGCTTGGCGCCGCCTGCGTCGGTGGCGACCGCGACCATGTTGGACAGGTCATAGCGGTTGCGGAAGTGCTCGGCGATGAGTGTCACCGCGGTCAGGTGGTCAACCGGCACGCTGAAAAAGCCGTGCACCTGGTCGGCATGCAGGTCCATGGTGAGCACGCGATCGGCGCCGGCCGTGTGTAGCAGGTCGGCAATGAGACGGCCGGTGATCGAGATGCGTGGCGCGTCCTTCTTGTCCGAGCGTGCGTACGAGTAGTAGGGGATCACGGCGGTGATGCGCTGGGCCGAGGCGCTGCGCAGCGCGTCGAGTGTGATCAGCAACTCCATGATGTGTTCGCTCACCGGTTCGGTGAAGGACTGGAACACGAACACGTCGCGCTCGCGCACGTTGTCCTGGATCTGCACCCGCAGGTTGTCGTTGGAGAAGCGCGAGATGTCCAGTTGCCCGAGCCGCATGCCCAGGCGCTGGCTGATGTCGCAGGCGAGGTCGCGGCTGGCGCTGCAGGCAAAAATCTGGAGTCCGTGCTTGATCATCGTGGCGATTCTCCGGTCGCGTCGGTCCGGGCGTGGCCGCGCGTCTTGGTGTAGTGGGCGGGGTGGCGTTCGCGTTGGGGCGGTGTCCTCCGCAATGCTACGACAAGACGCCCCTGCAGGCTTGCATCGGCGCTTCTTTTGCCACATCGTGGCGAAAAGAACGAGGCGGGGGGAGACAGCAACCGAGCAATCGGCCGCACCCGCCAGGCTGTCGATCGGGCATGGGTGAATCGATGGAGCAGGGGGCTTCCGCGCTGGCGCGGCTGAGGGGGGATTTCTTCGGGGGACTGACGGCTGGCGTGGTCGCGCTGCCGCTCGCGCTGGCGTTCGGTGTCGCCTCCGGCGCGGGTGCCGCGGCCGGCCTTTACGGCGCGATCGTGCTCGGTCTCGTCGCGGCCCTGCTCGGTGGCACGCGGATGCAGATCTCCGGGCCGACGGGGCCGATGACCGTGGTGTTCGCATCGGCACTCGTCGCTGTAGGTGGCGATCTTGGCATGGCGATGGCGGCCGTGCTGGTGGGTGGGATCGTGCAGATCGGCCTCGGCCTGGTGCGTGCCGGGGCGCTCGTGCGCTTCATTCCCTACCCGGTCGTGTCCGGTTTCATGAGCGGCATCGGCGTCATCATCATCGCGCTCCAACTGGCGCCCTTGCTCGGCGCGCCGCCGTCGTCCTCGCCACTGGGGGCGATCCTCGGCCTGCCCGGCGTGCTCGGCGCTTTCAACGGGGAGGCGCTGCTGCTCGGCCTCATGACCCTCGTCATCGTGTTCCGGACACCGATGTCGATCAGCCGCATCGTGCCAGCGCCGCTGGTGGCGCTGCTGGCGATGACCGCGCTGTCCGCCCTCGCCGGCTTCGAGGTCGCGGTGATCGGCGAGATCCCGGTCGGTCTGCCCGAGCTTGCGCTGCCCAGCTTCAGCCTGGAGACGTGGACGACCATCCTGGTGCTTGGCATCACGCTCGGCATGCTCGGTTCCATCGACAGCCTGCTGACCTCGCTGGTCGCCGATTCGGTGACACGCACCCGCCACCACTCCAACCGCGAGCTCATCGGCCAGGGCGTCGGCAACATGCTGTGCGCGTTTGCCGGCGGCCTGCCCGGCGCGGGCGCGACCATGCGTACCGTGGTGAACATCAAGTCGGGCGGGCGGGGACGGCTGTCGGGGGTCGTGCACGCGCTGTTCCTGCTCGCCCTGCTGCTCGGGGCCGGTCCGCTCGCGAGCGAGATCCCGCTCGCGGTACTGGCCGGGATCCTGATCAAGGTCGGGGTGGACATCCTCGACTACCGCTTGCTCAAGCTGCTGCGCAGTGCGCCGCGCGCCGACGTCGCGGTGATGGCGGCGGTATTCCTGCTGACTGTGCTGGTGGATCTGATCGTCGCCGTGGCCGCCGGTGTCATGCTGTCGATGGGGCTCATCATCCACCAGCTGGTCGCACAGGCGAGCCTGCGCATCTGGCCGGTGCCGCGCGAGGCCGGCGAGGGCGAGGGAGGTCGTGACGCCGACATGGAAAGCGGCGTGCGCGTCATCGAGGTCGGCGGTCCTTTCTTCTTCGGCTCCACCAGCCAGTTGCTCGACCGTGTGGACCAGGTGATCGGCACCCGGGTCGCGGTGTTCGATTGCAGCCGGGTGCCCTTCATGGACCTGTCGGCGCAGTTCGCACTCGAGGAGATGGTCGATCGCCTCAAGGCGCAGTCGATCGCCGTGCTCGTCGTCGTGCCGCCGGCGATTCATGCCCAGCTGTTGCGCCTGCACGCGCCAAACCTGCCCGCGGCCCTGTTGCGTCACGACCTTGCTGCGGCGCTAGGCGAGGCGCGTGCGCTGGTTGCCCCCGCTGCCTAGCCCGGGTAGAGCATGAAGGGCGCGCGCGTCTCGAGCCAGGCCGCCTCGTCGGCGCAGGCAAGGGCGTCGAGGTCCTGTGGGCGTGCGGCGGGGTCGTCCACCCACTCGCGCAATACCGGCGAACCGTTGATGAGGTCGATGGCGAGGCGGTCGAACTCGTATTCGTAGCCGAAGTCGCGCCACAGCGCATAGTCGGGCTGAAGCCGGCGAATGGCCTTGAAGGCCAGCGCCTGTAGCCGCCACGGGCGGAAGGCATGGTGCGCGTAGTGTTCAGGCGCCTCGACATGGATCTGCACGCCGTTGCACAGGCGGCCCGCATGCTTGTGGAAGGTAGGCTCGAACCAGCAGTCTCGCAGCACACAGCCGCGCAGCCACTCGGGTGCGAGGGTACGCATCTCGGCGATCAGTGCGCGTGCGTCGAGATCGGGGGCGCCGAAGATCTCCAGCGGGCGTGTCGTGCCGCGACCTTCGGACAGGGTCGTGCCTTCGAGCATCACGGTGCCGGCATAGCAGCGCGCCATCGACAGGTTGGGCGCGTTCGGGCTGGGGTTGATCCAGCTGCGTTCGCCCAGCGGCCAGCCGTAGCCGGGCGCTGCCTCGGGCTGCCAGCCCTGCATCGGAATCACGCGGCAGTCGACGTCGAGGCCCAGGGTGGCCACGAACCAGTTGGCGAGTTCGCCCATGGTCAGGCCGTGACGCATCGGCAAGGCACCGGCGCCGACGAAGCTCTCCCATCCAGGCTGTAGCGTCGTGCCTTCGACCGGCCGTCCGGCCGGGTTGGGGCGGTCGAGTACCCACACCGACTTGCCATGCTTCGCCGCTTCTTCCAGCACGTAGCGCAGGGTGGTGATGAAGGTATAGATGCGGCAGCCGAGGTCCTGCAGGTCGACCAGCAGCACGTCGAAGCTGTCCATCATCGCTGCGCTCGGCCGGCGCACTTCGCCGTACAGGCTGAACACCGGGATGCCATGCAGCGGGTCGCGATAGTCGGCCGACTCCACCATGTTGTCCTGCTTGTCGCCGCGCAGGCCATGCTGCGGGCCGAAGGCGGCCGATAGCGTGATGTCGGGCAAGGCACCGAGGGCGTCGAGCGAGTGCTTGAGGTCGCGGGTCACCGATGCCGGGTGAGCGAGCAGGGCGATGCGACGGCCGGCGAGCGGGCGGCGTAGCGCCGGCTCGGCGAGCAAGCGGTCGAGGCCGAACTGGATGGATTGGGGCATGCGGATCAGGGCTGGGAGCGCGTTGCGGTGGCCAGCGTGAGGACGAACGTGTCGCGGGCGTGGAAGTCGGGCTGAGCGGGGGCATGGCGTACCGCCCAATACTCGAGTTGACCGTCCTTGCGTTCAATGACGGCAGCCAGGCTGACCTGGAGGTCGGTGCCCGGCGGCACCGCCGGCAGCAGTCCGGCCGGGACGCGTGCCTCCAGCACCAGGCTGCCCGCGTCGTGGGTGCACTGGATTTCGGGTGCCTGCTCGGCGGCAAAGCCGTCGACGCGCTGGCGCCAGCCCTGGAACGCGTACACCGCCCACTGGCCGCTGGGCGAGAAGTTGTACTCGCGGTAGGTCGGCTCTCCGGGCACCCCGAGGAAGACTTCGAAGCAGGTGTGCTGCCATAGGCCGTCGGCCGCGACAGAAGGCTGCGGCGCGGGAACGACGAGGCGGTCGATGCGGCTGTCGTCGAGACGGAACTCGAACACTGCACCGCCTTCCGGTGCGGCGTACATGGTGGCGAGCAGGTGGCCGACCGGGCCGCTGCCGGCAACGGCTGCATCTGGGCTGCTGGGGTGGGGGCGCAAGCCTACCGTGATGGTCGGAACCTTGGGGCGCTCTGAGGGGCTGTGGGACACGGTCTTCGGGCAGTGGGCGGCAAAGGCGCAATGTTAGCCGCTGGGCCTGCGCACGGATACAGCCCGCTCCGGGTGTGTCATCGATCACGCTCGGAAACACTTTTCGATAGCCTGGATGTTGCAACGCACAAATCCCTTGTGTAATATCGCACCTGTCTCCTCCACTCTCCTCGTGATGTGGATTCAGGCCCAGGCTCGAAAGCGCCTGGGCCTTTTTTTACGCCCGGCCCGGCGGGCAAGGGGTTTCCCCGCTTGAGAAGACGCCTGTTCTCGCGGCAGACTCCGCTCCATGCCCGCGTCGCCACTTGCCATCATCGTCCTTGCCCAGCTGTTCGGCACCTCGCTCTGGTTTTCCGCCAACAGCGCGGGCGGCGATCTCATGCTGGCCTGGGGCCTGAACAGCGCCGACATCGGCCGCCTGACCAACGCGGTCCAGTTCGGCTTCATCGTCGGCACGCTCGTGTTTGCGCTCACCGGCCTGGCCGACCGTTTTGCCGCCAGCCGCATCTTTGCGTGCAGCGCGCTCGTCGGCGCCGCGGCCAATGCGGGTTTTGCGTTGTTGGCGCAGGGTCTGGACGAGGGGCTCGCATGGCGTTTTGTCGTCGGCCTGGCGCTTGCCGGGGTATATCCGCTGGGCATGAAGCTGGTGGTGAGCTGGGTGCCGGAACAGGCTGGCGCCGCGCTGGCCTGGCTGGTCGGCATGCTCACGCTGGGGACCGCGCTGCCGCATGGCGTGCGCGCGCTCGACGCCGGTTGGGGTTGGCAGCCCACCATCCTCGTGTCATCGCTGCTGGCGGTGGCGGCAGCGCTCATGATCTGGCGACTTGGCGACGGGCCTCATCTCGTGCGCCGGCGCGGCATGCCGCACCTGCGCCTGGGTGAGGTCGTCCTCGCCTTTCGTGCGCCGCGCCTGCGCGCATCTGCGCTGGGCTATTTCGGCCATCAATGGGAACTCTACGCGTTCTGGACGCTGGTGCCACTGCTGGTGACGGCGGCATGGGACGGCAAGGGCGGCGGGTCGGCGTTCGCGTTCGTGGTGATCGGGATCGGCGCTGCGGGTTGCGTGCTCGGCGGCATGCTCAGCCGCCGTGTCGGCAGCGCACGCGTGGCGGCGCTGGCATTGGCCGTATCGGCCCTGTGCTGCGCGCTCTATCCGCTGGCGAGCACCGCGCCGGCCGTGCTGGTGGGCGTGCTGATGCTGGTTTGGGGGGCGAGCGTGGTGGCCGATTCACCGCACTTCTCCGCACTTTCTGCGCAGGCTTGCCCGCAGCAGATCGTGGGCAGCGTGCTTGCGCTCCAGAATGCGGTAGGCTATGCATTTACGATGGCGTCCATCGAGCTTGCAACGCGCTTGTGGCCCTTGCTTGGCGATCGCGTCGCGTGGTTGCTCCTGCCCGGGCCGCTGCTCGGCCTGTTGGCGCTCCGGCCGTTGTGGCGACGCGGAGCATTGCGATGAACGAACTCCCCATTTTGGGTATGTTTCGCGCTATGGTTCGAGCTCCGACAGGCCGAGCGGGCGCATACATGCTTGCTGAGAAATGCATTCCCATCACCTGAGCTCCTTGAGTTCCCGACTGTGGCTCGTCATCGCGCTGGCGGTGCTGCCGCTGTTCGTCATGTTCGTGTTCGACTACCTCGGTCAGCGTGATCTGACGGTCAGTCAGGCCGAGCGCGACATGGCGCGCATGCTCGAGGCGGTGCAGCAGGAAGAGGCAATGGCCCTGCGCGCGGTGCGCAGCACGCTCGGCATCATGGCGAACTCCGACAACCTCGCCAGCCTCGATGCCGAGGAGTGCAGCGGGATTGCCTCGCGGCTGCTGTCGACACTGTCCGATTTCAACAATCTGGGGGCTGCACTGCCCGATGGCACGCTGTTCTGCAGTGGCTTGCCGCTGCAGGGCGGGGTCCGGCTCGACGATCGCCAGTGGTTCAAGGACGCGTCCGCCGGCAGCGACATCAGCGCTGGAGAGTATGCCGTCGGTCGTATCTCGGGGCGGCCGTCGATGGTATTCGGCTATCCGCTGCGTGACGGGACGGAGTTGCGCGCGGTGTTGTTCGCATCGCTCTCACTGGCCTGGTTCGACCGCCTGGTTGCGGCCTACCGACTTCCTGAGGGCTGGGAGGCCATCCTGCTCAGCGACGCGGGCGAAGTGATTGCGCGTTATCCGGATGGCCACCCCTGGAAGGGCGTGCGCCTGCCGGAGGAGAGGCATGCCGCTTTCCTCGGCATCAAGACCGCAGTAGGTGGGGTCGGCGAGGTGGAAGGGCTGGAAGGCGCATTGCGCCTGTATGGCGTGCGGGGCGTGAGTTTCGCCGGTGACATGGTCGATGTCGTGATCGGGGCACCTCTGGGGCGATCCCTGGCCGACGTTGACCGGGCCTTCTCGGCACGGGTCGCGCTGCTTGCCCTGGTCGCCCTGATCTCGGCGCTGGCGGCGCGCTACGCCATCCGCGCCCTGATCGAGCGCTGGGCCGGCAGTACCCGCGAAGTGCTCGCGCGCATCGCCGAAGGCGCGCCGGCAACCTCCATAGCGCAGCCATCGGACGTGTTCGAGCTGAGGGCGGTCGAGGAGGGCATCGAGCGCATGGCCGTCGAGCTCGCACGCCGCGAGGCCGAACTGCGCCGCCTGTCGATGGCGGTCGAGCAAAGCCCCGAGAGTGTGGTGATCACCGACCCCCACGGCCGGATCGAATACGTCAATGACGCCTTCTGTCGCGTGACCGGATATGCGCGTGAAGAACTCATCGGCCAGAACCCTCGCATTCTCAACAAGGGGAGGACGTCCGAGGATACCTACCGCGAGCTGTGGGCGACGATCCTGCGTGGCGAGGTGTGGCGCGGCGAATTCGACAACGTACGCAAGGACGGCTCCAGCTACACCGAGTTTGCCACGATCGCACCGATCAAGAATGCCGACGGCGTCATCACCCATTTCGTTGCCGTGAAGGAGGACATCACCCTGCGCCGGCAGTCCGAGGCCCTGGTGCACCGGCTCGCCTATTACGACGCGCTCACCGAACTGCCCAACCGGGCGCTGATGCGTGACCGCCTGCAGCACGCCGTGTTGTCGAGTGCGCATACCGGCGACTATGCGATGCTGCTGTTGCTCGACATCGACCGCTTCAAGCAGCTCAACGACACGCAGGGCCATGCTGCGGGAGACCGTCTGCTGCAGGCGGTGGCGCGGCGCTTGAGACAGGTCTTGCGTGAGGAAGACACTGCTGCCCGCCAGGGTGATGACGACTTTGCCGTCATCGTCGAGCATCTCGGCCGCGGCAAGGAGGAGGCGCTGATACGGGCGGAGGGCATTGCCAAGGAGATTCAGGCCGTCCTCGGGGCGCCCTATGACGACCTCGACGACAGCGGTCGTCCGCATTACATGTCCTTCAGCATCGGCATCACGCTGTTCCAGGGGCGCCAGTGGGCGATCGAGAACCTGCTCAAGCAGGTCGAGGTGGCGCTCTACATGGCCAAGGAAGAGGGGCGCAACACGACGCGCTTCTTCAGCCCGCAGATGCAGGCACGGGTGCAGGCCCACGCCGAGATGGAAGCTGCGCTGCGCCAGGCCCTGGACGAGGGCGTCTTCCAGTTGTTCTACCAGCCTCAGTTCTGCCGCGACGGCAAACTCGTCGGCGCCGAGGTGCTGGCGCGTTGGCCGGTCGAGGGCGGGCGGATGGTGTCGCCGGCGGATTTCATCCCTGTTGCCGAGGACACTGGCCTGATCGTGCCGCTCGGCGGCTGGGTGCTCGACACCGCCTGCCGGCAGCTGGCGGCGTGGCAGGCGCAGCCGGGTACGCGCACGCTGAGTCTCGCCGTCAATGTAAGCGCGCGCCAGTTCCACCAGCCGGACTTCGTGCCCCAGGTCACGTCAGCGATGCAGCGCCATGGCATCATGCCTTCGGCACTCAAGCTCGAGCTGACCGAGAGCGTGATCCTTGGCGATATTGATGAGACGGTCGCGCGCATGGCGCAGCTGCGGACGCTGGGCGTACGTTTCTCGCTCGACGACTTCGGTACGGGCTACTCTTCGCTGTCCTACTTGCGCCGCCTGCCGCTCGACCAGATCAAGATCGACCAGTCCTTCGTGCGCGACATGCTCGACAATGCCGGCAGCGAGACGATCGTACTTGCCATCCTGGGCATGAGCCGCTCGCTCGGCCTGGAAGTGATCGCCGAGGGCGTGGAGACAGAGGCGCAGCACGCCTTTCTGCTCGAACATGGCTGCCAGCGCTTTCAGGGCTACCTGCTCGGCAAGCCCTTGCCGCTTGCAGCCTGGCCCGCGCACTGGCTGGACAGCTGCGCCGGCGACTGAGTCGTACGCACGCCGCCCCGAACCCTTGTCTCAAGGAGTGTCATGAAACACCGCATCGTCATCGCCGGGACCTGCCTGCTCACTGGGCTTGCCGGTGTGCCCGCCTGCTGGGCGCAGCCGTCGCTGCTGGATGGCGAGGCCTTCGTCCTTCGTTGTGGGGGGATCGGTGCCGACGAGTCCACGCGCATGCGCGCCGAAGTATCGATGTACGCCCTCACCTTGCTGTACGCCACCGCGGGTGGCGCTTATCTTGCCGATGTCCATACACGGGTCGAGGAGCCTCTGGGCAGCCGTAGTGTCGAGGCCTCCTGCGGCCCTGTTGGCCAGGTGACCGTGCCCGAGGCCGGGACCTACCGTGTCATCGCCACCCATGAAGGGGTGCGCCAGGAGCATTGGGTGGAGCTGCGCCCGGGCGGCGGTGCAACCCTGTCCTTGCGCTGGGCGGATTGAGACGCAGGGAAAGTGCAGCCGCTGTGAGTCTGCTTGGGGAGGGTTGTGGCGTGCCGCCTTCAGACCCTCGCGGCTGGCGCCGCTCCTACGCAGAACCCCGCGCGGCTGCCCTCGCTGTGGGAGCGGCGCCAGCCGCGAGCCTCCCAAGGCGGCGCTCCATGTGGCGCCCTCGATGTCGTGACACGCCACGCGATTGCCGCGTGTTGAGCCGCAAGCGCCTTATGCAATGCGCGCCAAGCCGCTAAACTCGCGTCCTTTGTCCAGTTTCAGCCGGAGCCAGCCATGACTGTGCAGCGCGTCCTCACCGGGATCACCACCTCGGGCACCCCCCACCTCGGCAACTACGCCGGCGCCATCAGGCCGGCGATCGCCGCCAGCCGCCACCCGGGCGTGGAGAGCTTCTATTTCCTGGCCGACTATCATGCGCTGATCAAGACGACCGACCCGCTGCGCGTGCAGCGCTCGACCCTGGAGATCGCCGCCACCTGGCTCGCCGCCGGGCTCGACACCGACCGCGTGTGGTTCTACCGCCAGTCGGACATCCCCGAGATCCCCGAGCTCGCCTGGTTGCTCACCTGCATTGCCGGCAAGGGCCTGCTCAACCGCGCCCACGCCTACAAGGCCGCAGTCGACAAGAACACCGCTGAAGGCCTGGATCCGGATGCCGGCGTCAACATGGGTCTCTACATGTACCCGGTGCTGATGGCGGCAGACATCCTGATGTTCAAGGCGCATTCCGTTCCGGTCGGCCGCGACCAGATCCAGCACATCGAGATGGCGCGCGACATCGCCGGCAGTTTCAACCACCTCTACGGCGAGCACTTCGTGCTGCCCGAGGCGGCGATCGATGCCTCGGTGGCGACGCTGCCCGGCCTGGACGGGCGCAAGATGAGCAAGAGCTACGACAACACCATCCCGCTGTTCGCGCCCACGGCCGAGCTCAGGAAGCTCGTGTTCTCGATCGTCACCGATTCGCGGGCCCCTGGCGAACCGAAGGACGCTGACGGCTCCGCCCTGTTCGAGCTCTATCAGGCCTTCTCCCGGCCAGAGGAGGCGCGGGCGATGCGCACGGCCTTCGAGGAGGGGATCGCCTGGGGCGAGGCCAAGCAGGCGCTGTTCGACAAGATCGAGGCTACGGTGGCGCCGATGCGTGCACGCTACGAGGAGCTGATCGCCGACCCGGCACAGATCGAGAAGCACCTGCTCGAGGGCGCCGCCAAGGCGCGCGCGATCGCCACCCCCTTCATCGCCGAACTGCGTCACGCCGTCGGCCTGCGCCGGCTCACGACGATGGCCCAGCCCGCCAAGGCCGCCAAGGCCAAGGCGACTACCCAGCCCCAGTTCAAGCAGTACCGCGAGGGCGACGGCCGCTTCCACTTCAAGCTCGTCGCTGCCGACGGCGCCACCCTGGTCGTCAGCGAGGGTTTCGCAACGCCGCGCGAGGCCGGCGCGCTCGTGACCTATCTCAAGCAGGGGGGCGAGTTCGAGGTCGCAGGCGACGGCGTGTTCGTCAGCGGTGAGCGCGTGGCCGCGCTTGTCGGCGGCTGCGCGGCGACCGGACTGCGTGCTGCGCTCGCGAGCTTCGCCGAGTGATACGTAGCGCGGCGGCGCTCGGGTGAGGTGGCTGTCCAGAAGCGGTGGTTTGGTGGCCATGGGCGGTGTTGCGCAGCTGTAACAGTGTGCTTTCCCAGCCTTGAAATCGGGATAATTGGTGCGATGCAATATCCTGACCCTCAGCCGTGAAGCGCCACCCACCGAAAGCCAACAAAGCCCGCAAGTCCGCACGCGCACCCGCCCTGGCGCCAGCGCCGATGTCGTCCGCGCCGGCGCAGGAACCGGCACCCGCCGCGCGCCGGCGGCGCCCCTGGCGCTTGTTTGGTGCGGCGGCCTTCCTGCTGTTTGTCGTCGCCCTGGTCGCGGGCGGCATCCTGCTTCGCCACGAGCTCGACACCTCCCGCCTGCAGGCGCGCGAGATCGCGCGCTTTGCCGCCCGCCTGGACTACGAACGCATTGCGGGGCCGAGTGAGGCCGTGCTGTATCCGCAGCATGGCCCCTTCGATCAGCGCTTGGGCTACACCGAACTGCCACGCTTCATCGAACGCCTGGGTGCGCGCGGCTTCGCGCTCACCACACAGACGCGCTTCAGCGATGCCTTGCTCGATTACGTCGGCCAGGGTTTCTTCCCGCCCTATCGCGAGAAGGCGCGCGCCGGGCTCGACGTGCTCGACTGCCGCGGCGACGCGCTGTACGACTTCCGCTATCCCTACCGTGGCTACGCCAGCTTCGAGGCGGTGCCGCCAGTCGTCGCCGAGGCGCTGCTGTTCATCGAGAACCGCGGCCTGCTCGACGAGTCGCGGCCGCTGCTCAATCCGGCGGTGGATTGGGTGCGCTTTGCGCGTGCCGCCCTCGGCCAGCTCGGCCGCATGGTCAGCGCCGACCTCGACGCGCCTGGCGGCAGCACGCTGGCGACGCAGATCGAGAAGTACCGCCATTCGCCCGACGGCATCACCCACGATGCGCGCGAGAAGCTGCGCCAGATGGTGTCGGCCAGTGTGCGCGCCTACCGCGAGGGTGAGCACACCCTGCCGGTGCGCCGCCAGCTCGTGCTCGACTACCTCAACACCGTGCCGCTGTCGGCGGCGCCCGGTCATGGCGAGGTCAACGGCGTGGGCGATGGGTTGTGGGTGTGGTTCGCGAGCGATTTCGAGCGCGTCAATGCGCTGCTGTCCGCGCCTGAGGCGCTCGACGAGCCCGAGACACTGCAAGCCCAGGGCATGGCGCTGCGCCAGATGGTGGCGCTGATGATCGCCCATCGCCGCCCGTCGTGGTACCTGATGGGTGGGCGCGAGGTGCTCACCCGCACCACCGACGCCTACCTGCGCCTGCTCGCCGAGGCCGGCACGATCAGTGCCGCGCTGCGCGACGCGGCGCTGGCGCAGCCCCTGGTGTACCGCGACCTGCGCGCCAACCCACCGCTGCGCCCGGCCAACCCGGGCAAGGGCACGACCGCCGTCCGCGCGCGCCTGGCCGGTATGCTCGGCACCTCGCTGTACAGCCTGGACCGGCTCGATGCCGAGGTGGATACCACGCTGCACGCCGGGCTGCAGCAGGCCGTCAGCGGCTACCTTGGCCGCCTGTCCGAACCGGCCTTCGCGCGCAGCCAGGGCCTGGTTGCCGACCGCATGCTGAACCCCGCCACGCTCGGCGCCGTGCGCTACAGCTTCACCCTGGTCGAGCGCACACTCGGTGGCAACCGCGTACGCGTGCAGACCGATACCACCGACCAGCCCCTCGACATCAACGAAGGCAGCAAGCTCGAGCTTGGCTCCACCGCCAAGCTGCGCGTGCTCACCACCTATCTCGAAATCGTTGCTGAGCTGCATGGCCGCCTGGCCGAGCTCGATGTGCCGGCGTTGCGCCGTGTCGAGGTTGACCGCCAGGACAACCTCACGCGCTGGGCGATCGACTATCTCGCCACGGCCCCAGACCGCAGCCTGCCGCTGATGCTCGAGGCTGCGCTCGAACGCCGCTTCTCGGCCAATCCGGGCGAGGGCTTCTTCACCGGCGGCGGGCGGCATACCTTCGGCAACTTCAACAGCAGCGACAACCTGCGCGAGCCCACCTTGCGCGAAGCGCTGCAGGCCTCGATCAACCTGCCCTTCGTACGCCTGATGCGCGAGATCGTGCGCCACACCATGTACCAGGTGCCCGGCAGTACCGCGCGCCTGCTCGAGGACAATGACGACCCGCGCCGCATGGAATACCTCGCCCGCTTTGCCGATCGCGAGGGGCAGACCTTCCTGCGCCGCTTCTGGCGCAAGTACCAGGGCCGTACGCCGGAGGAAATGCGTACGATGCTGCTCGACGGCCTGCGTCCCACCGCCGAGCGCCTGGCCGCGGTGTACCGCTACCTCGAGCCCGAGGCGCCGCCCGAGGCGCTGGCGACCTTCCTCGCCCAGCGCCTGGGCGATGCCCGCCTCACCGAGGGGCGGGTCGCCCAGCTTTACAGTCGCCATGCGCCCGAGGCCTGGGACCTGCCTGACCGCGGCTACGTCGCCCGTGTCCATCCGCTCGAGCTGTGGCTGGTCGCCCACCGCCTGCACAACCCGGACGGCACCTTCGCCGACGCCGTGGCCGCAAGCGCCGAAGAGCGCCAGGAGGTGTACCGCTGGCTGTTCCGCACGCGCTCGCGCAGCGCCCAGGACGTGCGCATCTTCACCATGCTCGAGGTCGAGGCCTTCCTCGATATTCATCGCCGCTGGGCGCGGCTGGGCTACCCCTTCGGCCACGTTGTGCCCTCGCTGGCCACCGCGCTCGGCAGCTCGGGCGACCGTCCAGCGGCGCTCGCCGAGCTCATGGGCATCATCGTCAATGATGGTGTGCGGCTGCCGACGCAGCGCATCGACCGCGTGCGCTTCGCCGTCGACACCCCTTACGAGACCGGTTTTGCGGTGCGGCCCTCGGCGGGGGACCAGGTCATGCCGGTGGAAGTCGCTGCGGCCTTGCGCGGCGCACTGTCCGAGGTCGTCGAGGGCGGCACGGCGCGCCGCCTGGCGGGCACCTTCCGCCTCGCCGACGGCAGCGAGCTCGCGCTGGGTGGCAAGACCGGCACCGGCGACAACCGCATCGTCGTCGGCGGCCGTGCCGGTGTGGCGCTCAATCGTACGGCCACCTTCGTCTTCTATCTGGGGCCGCGCCACTTCGGCTCGCTCACCGCCTACGTGATCGGGCCCAACGCGGCGTCCTACCGTTTCACGTCGGCGCTGCCGGTGCAGATCCTCAAGTCGATGGCGCCGGTGCTGCTGCCTCACCTGGAGTCTGAGCCCGAACTGGCGTGCGCGCCTGTCGACGATCTGGCGCTGCCGGCTCCTGCCGTGCCTGCGCCCGATGACGCCACGACAGCGGACCGCGTTGCGCCCCGCGAAAGCGAGACGCTGGACGGGGAGGCTTTGCACGATGAGGATGGGCTGCGGGAGGATGACTCGAGCCTGCCCGTCAATGGCGATGACACGGCGCCGCCCGCCGACTACGAGGCGCCCGAGCCCGACCCGCCGACGCTCGCCCCCGAGGGGGACGAGGGCGTGACTGCGGCGCCAGGCCTCACCGATGCCGCCGACTACGAACCCACCCGCCTGCGCGTCGGTCGCATCGGAGGTGCCGAGCTCAGCGCCGCGCCGCAGTCAGCCGGGCTTGCGCCGTCCGGTTCAGCTCCGGCGCCCGCGCCTGCAGGAAGCGCAGGAAGGCTGCAGCGAGGGGGCTGAGGCGCTTGCCGGCAGGGTAGACCACCTGCCATTGCGACATCACCGGTGTGTCGACGACCTGTAGCACGGCGATGCCTTCGTCCGCAGCGTGCGCCAGCGCATGGGCCGACAGCACCGACAGCCCCAGCCCGCCCGCGACGGCCTGCTTCACCGCCTCGTTGCTACCCAGCTCGAGGCGGGGGCGCAGCGCCATGTCGTGCGCAGCGAAGAAGTGTTCCGCCGCCTGCCGCGTGCCCGAACCCTGTTCTCGCAGCACGAATTCCTCATCCTCCAGCGCACGCACGGCGATGTCGATGCGCCCGGCAAGAGCGTGGTGGGTCGGGGCGATCACCACCAGCGGGTTGCTCAGGAAAGGGGTCGCCACCACCACGGGCACCTCCGGCGGCCGGCTCATGATGTAGAGGTCGTCCAGGTTGTCGGCGAGGCGGCGGACCACCGCATCGCGGTTGAGCACCACCAGCGACACCTCGACCGCCGGCCGCTCGCGGCGGAAGTCGCCCAGCAGGCGCGGGATGAAGGTCTCCGCGGTGCTCACCACCGCCAGGCGCAGGCGGCCGACCACGTCGCCGCGCAGTTCGGCGAGCGTCTCATCGAGGTTTTCCAGCTCCTGCTCGACACGCTGCGCGGCACCCAACACGGCATCGCCCGCTGTGGTCAGGTGCAGGCGGCGTCCGACACGCTCGAACAGGGGCAACCCGACCTGCTCGGACAACTGGCGAAGCTGCCCCGACAGCGTGGGCTGGGTCAGGTGCAGGCGCTGGGCCGCACGCGTGACGCTGCCTTCGCGCGACACGGCGAGCAGCAGGCGGAGCTGGTGGAGGGTGAGACGCATGGCTGAGGTGACCGGCGCAGTAGCATAGATAAAAAACTATGTTAAACCTAAAAAGATACGATTTTTATCCATGTGTGCACTGCGGCAGAATGTGTTCGCCCGCTGCCTCTCGCCAGGCGAGGCGGGCCGCAGCCCAGATCACCAGGATGCACGCGCAGCGGACATCCCTACAGGAAGCCACAACATGGTCGATGCCGTACCCTTCTTCTTCGCCCTCGGCGTTGTCGCCTCGCTGGTGCGCAGCGGGCTGCGCCTGCCGGCGGCAGTGTTCGAGACGCTGTCGATCTACCTGCTGCTGGCCATCGGCCTCAAGGGCGGCATGGAGATCGCGCGCTCCGAGAGCGCCACGCTGTGGGTCGATGCACTGCTCGCGATCGGACTCGGCGCGGTGATCCCGCTCTTCGTCTTCCCGCTCTTTCGCCTGCGCTTCGGTCGCGCCGATTCGGCCTCGCTGGCGGCGCACTACGGCTCGGTAAGCATCGTCACCTTCGCCGTCGGCGCGTCGATCCTCGGCAGCCGCGGCATCGAGGTCGAGGGGCACCTCGCCCTGCTCGCCGCCCTCATGGAGGCGCCGGCGCTGATCGTCGCCACCCTGATGGCGCGTCTCGGCACCCAGGGTGCGGACGGGCGCACGACGACCGCGGCGCTGGTGCACGAGGTCTTCGCCAACAAGAGCGTCGTGCTGCTCGGCGGCGGCATCATCATCGGCTGGGTCGCCGGTCCCCAGGGTCTGGAGCCGATGTCGCCGCTGTTCGTCGATCTGTTCAAGGGCGCGCTCTGCCTGTTCCTGCTCGAGATGGGCCTGATCGCGGCCGACCGCCTGCCCGACCTGAAGAAGGCCGGTCTCTTCCTCGTCGGCTGCGGCCTTGCCCTGCCGCCGGTGCTGGCCCTGGGTGGCTGGGGTGTGGCCCAGCTGATGGGCCTGGGCGTGGGCGGTACGGTGCTGATGATGACGCTGGCCGGCAGTGCCTCGTACATCGCCGCGCCTACCGCAATGCGCATCGCCGTGCCCGAGGCCAACCCGGCACTGGGCGTCGCCGCCGCACTGGCGGTGACCTTCCCCTTCAACCTGCTGGTCGGGATTCCGCTGTATCTGTGGTGGGCGCAGGCGATGGCGTGAGGTCCTCGGCGCCGGTTGCCGACGGCAGGTCCGCAGCAGGGGCCTGTTCGGCGCCGTCCGCGCCGCCCTCGCCCGGATCTCCGTTCCGGTTCTCCACGGTGGCTGAACGCTCCTCCGGGGCCACCATCTCGAGTACGGTGGGCGAGGTGCGCATCATGGCAGTGAATTGGGCGGGCTCATCGACGATCTCGTCCCGGGTGCGGCGGTACAGCAGCAGGGCGTAGATCGCCAGCGGGACAAAGGCGAGGCCCAGGTGCAGGGGCAGGGCGATGCTGCCGAACACCCCCATCAGGGCGCCGGCGACGGCAGGTCCGACTGCTGCGCCGAGCCCATGCAGGAATAGCACGCCAGTGTTGCCGGCGAGTATCTCGTCCTTGTGCAGGTGGTCGACGAGGTGCGCGACCACGATGGGATAGACGGCGAACGCCGCCCCGCCGAACACGAACAGGCCTGCCAGCGATACATGCTCGAGGTGGCCGAGCAGGGCGACCACGAGCCCGGCCGAGGCTGCGCCGATGGCCGCTACCGCGAGCGCCAGGCGGCGGTCGCCGGCGTCCGAGAAGCGCCCCATCGGCCACTGCAGCAGGGCGCCGCCGATGATCGCCGTGCTCATCAGCAGGCCCACCCCGGCCGCGTCCAGGCCGATGCCTTCGGCGTACAGAGGGGTCAGGCTCCAGAACGCCCCCATCGACAGCCCGGACGACAGCGCGCCGACGAAAGCGGCGGGCGCCGCACGCCAGATCAGGCCCAGGTCGAGCCGCGGTCGGGCGCCGATCTGCGGCTGTGGCAAGCGTGTCATCGTCACCGGCAGCAGCGACAGGCAGACGAAGATGGCCGCCACTGCAAACAGGGTGAACGCCGCCGGTGTGTCCAGGCGCAGCAACTGCTGGGCGCCGGCGAGCGCAGCGAGGTTGACCACCATGTAGATCGCGAACACCTGGCCGCGGCGCTCGGCCGCGGTCTGGTCGTTGAGCCAGCTCTCGATCACGGCATAGAAGCCGACCAGGCCGACGCCGGTCAGCACGCGCAGACCCATCCATACCCCGGCATCGACAATGAGGGTGTGGAGCAGGATGCAACTCGCCACCGTCGCGCCGAAGAAGGCGAATGCGCGGATGTGGCCCATGCGGCGGATCAGGCGTGGCGCGATGAAGGTGCCGAGAAAGAAGCCCAGGAAGTAGGTCGAGCCGATGAGCCCGAGGGTGTTTGCCGAGAAGCCTTCCAGGCTTCCGCGCAGCGGGATGACCGTGTTGACCAGGCCCGAGCCGAGCAGCAGCAGGGCAATGCCCGACAGCAGGGCGCCGATGGGAACGAGGGTAGGGAGCATGGCAGCACAGGCTCGACTGTCCGCGCCGGATGGGTGCAGTCGCCGGAGCCTGCCGTTTGCATTTGGACAAAATAGTCTACCAGCCTCGCGCGGGTGGCGCTGCCTGTCCGTCCCACAGCATGTCGCGCCAAGCTGATCCCGCATATCAGCTTGGCGCGCTTGCCAAGGCCGGTGCTGCCGAGTCTAATAGCGCCCGAAACCCATTCGACGCGGGGACGACCCCGCCCGCCGTGCGTCCTGCATGGCGACCGTCGATGAACGGCGGGACGACCCGCCCTTCAGGTCTGTCGCCTCAGCGCGGCGGGCCGCAGGATTCCACCGTGTCTGCCAAACCCAAGCTTCGCTCCTTCCGGGACCGCCTGCGTCAGATTGCTTTGTTCGAGGTCGGCGGCCTGCTCCTGATCACCCCGCCCTTTGCCTGGCTGAGCGGCGTGCCGGTGACCGAGTCGATCGGCCTGCTCGCCCTCCTGGCACTCATCGCCGCGATCTGGAACGGGTGCTACAACACGAGCTTCGACTGGGTCGAGGGCCGGCTCACGGGCCGTACCGCAGACCGCCGGCCGTTCCGCCTGCGCTGCGCGCACGCGGTTGGCTTCGAGACCGGACTGCTGATGCTGACCTTGCCGGTGATCATGTGGTGGACCGGCATGGGCTGGCTCGAGGCCCTGATTGCGGACATCGTGCTGGCGATCACCTATACGGTGTATGCGTTGCTGTTCAACCTCGGCTACGACCGTGCCTTCCCCATTCAGCCCACCACCGCACCGCGTGCCGGGGCCGAGGACATGGGCACGGCCGTCGCGGCGGAGCGCTGAGATGGGCGAGGACGTGCGCAACGCCGACCTGGCAGGCCTCAACACTTTCGGCCTGCCGGCGCGCGCTGCGCGCCTCGTCCACGTGCGCAGTGCCGCGCAGCTGAAGGCCCTGATCGCCGAGCCGGCGTGGGCTGCCACACCGCGCCTCGTGCTCGGCAGTGGCAGCAACCTGGTACTCGCCGGTGACTTCGCCGGCACCGTGCTCAAGGTCGAACTCGCCGGCCGCCGCCTGGTGGCCGAGCACGCCGACGCCTGGGTCGTCGAGGCCGGTGCAGGGGAGAACTGGCATGCCTTCGTGCGCTGGACGCTGGAGCACGGCTGGCCGGGGCTGGAGAACCTGTCGCTGATCCCGGGCACGGTAGGCGCGGCGCCGATCCAGAACATCGGCGCCTACGGGCTGGAGCTGGCCGAGCGCTTTGACGCGCTCGATGCCATCGATCTCGACAGCGGTCAGGTGCGCACCTTCAGCCTGGCCGACTGCGGCTTTGCCTACCGTGACAGCGTGTTCAAGCGCGCCCCCGGGCGCTGGCTGGTCAGCGCAGTGCGGTTCCGCCTGCCGCGGCCGTGGCGGGCCGTCACCCGCTATGCGGACGTGATGCAGGAGCTGGGTGATCGGTCCATTGCCACCCCCGCTGCGCTCGACATCTCCGATGCGGTAGTCGCCATCCGCCGCCGCAAGCTGCCCGATCCCGCGTTGCTCGGCAACGCCGGCAGCTTCTTCAAGAACCCGGTGGTGGATGCGAGGCTGTGCGCGCACTTGCTTGCCGCACACCCCGCCATGCCGCATTACCCGCAAGCCGACGGCAGCGAGAAGCTGGCGGCCGGCTGGTTGATCGAGCAAGCCGGCTGGAAGGGCCGCGACCTCGGGCCGGTCGGCTGCTACGAGCGCCAGGCCCTGGTGCTGGTCAACCGTGGCGGCGCAACCGGGGCCGACGTCGAGCGCATCGCGTGCGCCATCATGGCCGATGTCGAAGCCCGCTTTGGTGTCCGCCTGGAGCCGGAGCCGGTGTTCGTCCGCGCCTAGCCGCCTTCGACCTCTCGCGGCTTGCGCCGCTCCTACAGGGGGAGACGCGCGTTGGGTTTGCTGTAGGAGCGGCGCCAGCCGCGAGCTTTGCAAGGTCCGTCGTGTCTTGCCGGCTGCATTAGAATCCGACCTCGTCCTCAGCTCACCGGAGCCCTCATGTCCCAGTCTGCGCCCGCCGTCCCGCCTGTCATCGTCGCCCTGCGTGCGGCGCTTGGTGCCGACGAGGTGCTGGCGGGCGATGCCAGCCCCCGTCACCTCAAGGACTGGAGCGGCGTCGCCGGCGGCCTGCCGCTCGCCATCCTGCGCCCGCGCAGCACCGACGAATTGTCGCGCATGCTGGCGATCTGCCATGCACACGACCAGGCGGTGGTGCCGCAGGGCGGGCTGTCAGGCCTGTGCGGCGGCGCGGTGCCCGGCGCGGGCGAGGTGGTGGTGTCGCTGGAACGCATGAACCGCATCGAGCGCATCGACATCGACTCCGGTACCGTCACCGTCGAGGCCGGGGCCATCCTGCAGAACGTGCAGGAGGCCTGCCGCGAGGCCGGCGCGCTGCTGGCGGTGGATCTGGGCGCGCGCGGCTCCTGCCAGGTCGGCGGCAACGTCGCCACCAACGCTGGCGGTAACCGCGTGATCCGCTACGGCAACACGCGCGACCTGGTGCTCGGGCTGGAAGTGGTGCTCGCCGACGGCACCGTGCTGAGCATGATGAACCAGATGGTCAAGAACAACGCCGGCATGGACCTCAAGCACCTGTTCATCGGCAGCGAGGGCCTGCTGGGCGTGGTGACGCGCATCGTCTTCAAGCTGCAGCCGCTGCCGCGTGGGGTGAGCACCGCCATCGTCGCGCTCGACGACTACGCCGCCGCGCTGCGCTTCCTGCGTCACGCGCAGCAGAGCCTGTCGGGCCAGGTCAGCGCCTTCGAGATCATGTGGCGCGACTACCTGCAGACCGCGGTCGAGGCCGGGCGGCTGCGTGCGCCGCTGGCGGGTGACTACCCGGTGTATGTGCTCATCGACATGCACTGCGGCCAGCCCGATACCGACGCCCGCCGCTTCGAGGCCATGCTCGAGCAGGCGATCGAGGCGGGCTGGATCCTGGATGCGGCGATCGCCCAGTCGGTGGCCGACGCCGAGGCCTTCTGGGCGATCCGCGACGGCGTTGCCGAAGTGCTGCGCGACTACGCGCCTACGCTCAACTTCGACGTCTCGGTGCCGGTCGCCCACATCGGCGACTGCGCGCAGCGCGTGCGCGCAAACCTCGAGCGTGACTGGCCGCAGCTGAAGGCCTTGTTCTTCGGTCACGTCGGTGACGGCAACCTGCATGTGGTGGTGTGCAAGGTGCCGCAGGACCACGACAGCCTCGAGCGCATCGAAGAGGCGGTGTATGGGGTGGTACGCGACTACGGCGGCTCGATCTCGGCCGAGCACGGCATCGGCCTGCTGAAGAAGCCCTGGCTGGGGTATTCGCGCTCCGTGGCCGAGATCGCGCTCATGCACGGCCTCAAGCAGGCGCTCGACCCCAAGGGGCTGCTCAACCCCGGCAAGGTGCTGTACGCCGCCAGCCGCGCCTAGATCACATGGCGCGGCTGCTCGATGATGGTCTGGTAGACGAAGCTGCGGATCAGCATGCGCGTTCTAGGTACGTTGTCGCGGAAATCCAGGCCGTAGTAGTACTCGATGCCGTCGGCGTCGATGGCCTGTTCCACATTGCGTATCTCGGCAACGACGGTGAGCTCATTGTCGACATCGTGCAGCTTCAGCGTGAAGCGCAGCACCACGGCAGCGCCCTTGTCGCCGAGTGCGGTCTTGGTGTGCAGCAGCACGCCGGTGGCGCTCATGTTGAGCAGCACGCCGGGCACCGTTTCCGCCCCGGCGGCTTCGGGCCCCGTGTCCGCGGGGAGCTGCGTGCGCACACGTGTTGCCTTGCGGATGATGCTGCCCTGGATCAGGGTGGGGAAGCTGAGGTGCAGGTATTCGAAAGGCAGCCTGCATACGCGCAGCACATGGGCGCGGAATGCGAACGCGCTCTGACGCGAGAACACGCGCACCACCAGCAGGTCGCCTTCGACAAGGCCGATGCGCTTGCCGCCCGCGGTGGGCGTGGTGACGATCAGGCTGGTGTCCTGCATGTAGCCCACCACGCGCACGAAGCTGCGGTGGCCCCCTGTGGCGACAGGGCATTCGACCTGCAGGCGGTCGCCAACCCCCAGGCGCATGTCATCGAAGCTGAAGCCCTTTGCTGCGCGGGTCGCGGCGGCAGTGCCTTTTTGGTCTGCGCTGTCAGTGCCTACGTCGTCGTCTTCTTCTGTTTGTAATCGCATGGGTATGCAGGCCGACAGGGATACGTAGCCGTGGATTCTAGCGTGTGCCGAAGGTGGCAGGGCCGCATGATGCTTGCGTCCGTGCACTATTGCACTGCATGGCCCGATATTGGCGGTGCATGTTCAGTTGATGCTCAGATCCCTGTGACAGGCGCGCAAGGCCCTGCCGAGCATGGCCGTGCGCGTGAGTATGCGGTGGCCGTTGATGCCGAAGATGCGCCGGGCGGCCTCGCGGCCGTCCTCGCCGAGCATGAGTCCGGCGCAACGCACGCCGGATCGGCGCGCCTCGCTGACGGCTACACGTGCATCCTCGACGAGGTGCTGCGGGTCGAACACGTCGATGTCGGCCGGGCTGCCGTCGGACACCACGATCAGGGCCGGCATCGGGCGGCTGCGCAGGATGGAGGTGGCGTGGCGGATCGCGGCGCCGAGGCGAGTGGATTGGCCGGGCCTCAGGCCCTGCAGGGGGCTGGGGTGGTTGTGGGCGTGCGTCGTGTCGAAGTCGACCAGGCGGTGGTAGCGCACCGCGTGCCGGCCGTCGGAGTCGAACCCGGCCACGGCAATGCGGCCGCGCTGGCGATGCAGGGCCGCGACAAGCGCGCGTGCCGCCTCGCATTCCACGTCCAGAATGCTGCGGCCGTCGTCGAGGCGGTCGGCGGTGGAGGCGGACAGGTCGAGCAGGACGAGCAGGTCCAGCGCCGGCTCGCCGGGACGGTTGCGGCGGAACAGGCGTGGGTCGGGCGCCCGCCCCAGGCGCAGGTCGAGCGCAGCGGCGGTGGCGGCATCCAGATCGAGCTCTTCGCCGTCCCACTGCCGGCGTTGCCGCAGGGCAGGGCGCAGGCGCGGCGCAGTGTGAATGCGCAGTGGCACGTCGCGGCGGCCGTCGTCGTCGGCGTCCGCAGAGGTGGTGCGTGCCGGCGCCGGGGCGATCTCGGCCACGGTGCACCAGTCGCTGCGGTAGCGCCCGAGGCGGTAATGCCATTCTGCATGGGCGTGCAGGCTGTGCGCAGGCGTTGCGGCCGCAGCTTCGCCTTCGCCGGCGGGGCGGTGCGCTGCCGTCCCCGCCGGCACCCCCTCCTGGCGCACGTGGGTTTCGGCCTGGTGCGCATCCTCGGGGTGCTGCCAGAGGTGGCTGTTGTCGTCGTGCCAGGGCAGCGGCGGCGCGTAGGCCTGCAGGTTCATGCGCACGCGCAACTGGCCAAGGTCGTTGGCGAGCACGGCGGCGATACGGCGGAACACGGCGGGCTGTTCGAGCTCGCCGAGGGCGGCCTCGAACAGCTCGCGTGCCTTGGTTACCCAGGGGTGGTTGTCGGCGAGCTCGGGGTCGATCAGGGCGCGCTGCAGGCGTTCGACTAGGTGCTCGAAGCCGACGCCGTCGGCTGCCGGGTGCCGGGCGAGCAGCGTGCGGAACAGGCGCTCCAGGCCGGGGTGGCTGCGCATGAGCAGGCGGTCGCAGCGGCAGTCCTCCACTGCGGCGGCAATGGCCAGGCCGATGGGCTTGAGCCGGCCGGTGGCCCGGCGGCGCGGCGAATGCAGCAGATGGCCCAGGGCATGGGCGCTTGCCGCCAGGGCAAGGTCGGGGTCCGGGTGGGTGGTGAGCGTGTCCGGCAGCAGCAGCACCTTGCCGTGCAGCACCGGGCGCGGCGGCGGGCCGTCCTGCGGTGGGCGGTCGAGGGTCTGCACGCTCGCCTGGTCGACGCCGAATGCGTGCAGCAGGTGGCCGAGCGCGCGCAGCCGGGTATCGTCCGGCGCGGGCGCCGGGCAAGGCGGCAGCCGTTCAGAAGGCCGCGTCAAGGATCGCCTCCAGCGCCTGCGCCATGTCGGGTTCGTCGGTGAGGGCGGCCGTCATCGCCATGCGGCAGCTGTCGCGCGGCGGCAGGCCGTCGTGGATGAGGGTGCCAGCGTAGATCAGCATGCGCGTGGAGATGCCCTCTTCCAGCCCGCGCTCACGCAGCCGGCGCGACTTGTGCGCGATGTCGACCAGGCGGGCGGCGAGGCTGCGCTCGATGCCTGACTCATGGGCGACGATGTCGGTCTCGACCGCGGCCTCGGGGTAGTCGAACTCGAGTGCGGCGAAGCGCTGCCGGGTGGAAGGCTTGAGCTGCTTGCCGTGGCTCTGGTAACCGGGGTTGTAGGAGACGACGAGCTGGAAGTCGGGGTGTGCCTTGAGGATCTCGCCCTTCTTGTCGAGCGGCAGGATGCGGCGGCCGTCGGTGAGCGGGTGGATCACCACCGTGGTGTCCTGGCGCGCCTCCACGATCTCGTCCAGGTAGCAGATGGCGCCGTGGCGCACCGCGGTGGTCAGTGGGCCGTCGTGCCAGTGCGTGCCGTCGGCGTCGAGCAGGTAGCGGCCGACGAGGTCGGCGGCGGTCATGTCCTCGTTGCAGGCCAGCGTGATCAGCGGCTTGCCCAGGCGCCAGGCCATGTGTTCGACGAAGCGCGTCTTGCCGCAGCCCGTCGGGCCCTTGAGCATCAGCGGCAGGCGGTGGGCGTAGGCGTGTTCGTAGAGGGCGATCTCGTGGCCGGTGGGGTGGTAGTAGGGCTCGGTGGTGATGCGGTAGGGGCTGAGATCCATGGCGGGAATCCGGGTGAGGCACCGGTGATGCAGTGAGGGCAGGGAGGGGGTGGGCGCGGGCGCTACCACCCCGTTGGCCCTGGGTCAGCGGTGCGCCGACGGCTGGTTGGGGATGCCCTCGATCGGGCATTCCGGCGTGCCTACGGTGGAACGGGTGATCGCCTCCACCTTCTTGCGCGTGCCTTCCGGGTCGTTGATCCACTCGCCGTAGAAGCTGTAGGGGCAGGCGGCGACGCCGGTGGGTTCCTCGCCGGAGTTGATCTTGCCGGTGTAGCCGCGGTGCAGCAGCTTGAAGAGGTGGTTCTGCGACTGCGCGTTCCTGCGGAAGTCGCGGATCAGGCTGGTGGAGAGCTCGGCGTACTGGATGCCCATCTCCTCCTCACCGCATTCGCCCAGCGTGCGGCCGTCGAAGCCGACGAGGGCCGAGTGGCCGAAGTAGGAATACACGCCGTCGAAGCCGGTGGCGTTGGCCACGGCCACGTAGCAGTTGTTCATCCACGCCATCGCCTTGGCCACCATCACCTGCTGGTCCTTGGCGGGGTACATGTAGCCCTGGCAGCGCACGATCAGTTCGGCGCCCTTCATCGCGCAGTCGCGCCAGATCTCGGGGTAGTTGCCGTCGTCGCAGATGATGAGGCTGATCTTCATGCCCTTCGGGCCGTCGGACACATAGGTGCAGTCGCCCGGATACCAGCCCTCGATCGGCACCCAGGGCATGATCTTGCGGTACTTCTGCACGATCTCGCCCTGGTCGTTCATCAGGATCAGCGTGTTGTAGGGCGCCTTGTTGGGGTGGTCTTCATGGCGCTCGCCGGTCAGCGAGAACACCCCCCACACCTTGGCCTTGCGGCAGGCGGCGGCGAAGATCTCGGTCTCCTCGCCCGGCACCGTGGCGGCGGTGTCGTACATCTCCTTGGCGTCGTACATGATCCCGTGGGTCGAATACTCGGGAAAGATGACCAGGTCCATGCCCGGCAGGCCCTGCTTCATGCCCACCACCATGTCGGCAATCTTGCGCGCGTTGTCCAGCACCTCGGCCTTGGTGTGCAGGCGCGGCATCTTGTAGTTGACCACCGCAACGCCCACGCAATCGGCGCTGCTCGAAATATCTCCGTGTCTCATGGATTGGGTCTCCCGGTGAGGCGGGTTGCAAAGGGTGTGGCCTCATTGTCGGGAGGGTGGTGCGCTGCACAAATACGTTGTTTGACGTATCGGGCGCCAGGGCGGGACGACGCCGTTGAGAGATCTCGTGTCAGCTCGTCCACGGGTTGAAGACCTCGACGGGCAGGCCGGCGAAATCCTTGGTGTTGCGTGTCACCAGTACCAGATCGTGTTCCAGGGCGGTCGATGCGAGCAGGCTGTCAATCGTAGGCAGCGGTCGTCCGGCTGCAGCGACCAGACGCCCCCAGCGATCGGCCACTGCGCCATTGACGTCGAGGATGCGCCCGGTGAAGAAGGTGGGGAGATCCGTTTCGAGCCAATCGATCAGCGTCTGCTTTCGAACTTCGTCACCCACGCCTTCAATGCCCTTGCGGATCTCGCCGAGCGTCAGCACAGAGAGATGCAGGGTGGTGGGCGGCCGCTGCGAAAACCAGGCGACCACGCCGGGGTCTGGAGACTTGCGCCGCAGTTCGGACAACACGTTGGTGTCGATCAGGTAGCTCAAAACGAGACCTCGCGTGTCAGGCTCTGCTCGCGCTCGAGGGCGATGTCGTCTGCGCCGAACAAGGGTGAGCGTCGCATGAAGTCCACCAGCGAGTCCTGCGCCTGTGACAACCGATCAAAAGTTTCGCGCGAGATCACCACTGCGACTGACTTGCCGTGCAGGGTGATGTCCTGCGGCTGGGTCTGGGCGCGCTTGACCAACTCCGACATGCGCGCCTTAGCTTCCTGCATCTGCCAAGTCTGCATTGTGCTGCTCCTTTTTCTGACCGCTCAGGTCAGATCTTAGTGGCGATCCTGCCAACACTCAAGGCGCGACGCAGGTGCATTCCGACATGGCCCAGTGGAATGGCTCACGCATCCTTCTCAAGGGGGCGCGGCAGTGGATCCTGTAGCCCGCCGATGCGGGCGAGTTCACAAAAGCATGCTGAAGAGATCTGAATGCGTACAATCTTTATACTTATGCCATTCAAAAGATTATCGTATTATCTAATTTTCCAAAATGGCGAGGGGTAAGATGAGCTACGACGAAGATCTACTCTTTGAGAATGAGGTCCGTAGGATTGCTCGCGCTAGATGGCCGCAGGCTCAGTACGACGGAGCAGCAATTAAGGAAGGTAGAGAGCGAGACGGAATATTCGAGACTGATGATGTAATTCACTATGTAGAAGCTACGACCTCTCGTCGAGCGGATAAGGCCAAGGACGACACGAAGAAGATGTTTGGCGCTATGGCTGAACAGCAGCGCTCGGGATCAATGAAAGGAGCAATCGGTTGGTTTGTTACTAAAGAGGAGCCTACGGCAGATCAACGCGAGGAGGTAAGAATTCATGGGAAGCAGCAGGTGAAAGCTGTTTCATTCTCGCAGTTTCAGCAATCGCTGGTAGATGTGCCTGCATATTTTGAGCGGCGTGAGAATCACATGTTTGGTAGTGTGATTGATCCTGTCACGAAGGCAATTCGCCCATCTGTCACCTACATCCCCCTCGACCTTCTGGACTTGGAAAGTGGTGAGCAGTTAAGCGTGGATGTAATTGCATCTGGTTTACTGCACGGCCAGGCCTATACAATTCTTGGTGACTATGGCGCCGGTAAGAGCATGACTTTGCGCCAAATATATTTTTCATTGAGAGATAGGTATAGATCTGGCGGTACTCCACACTTTCCCCTCTATATCAATCTGAGAGAGCACTCAGGGCAAGATGATCCATCCGAGTTGCTTGAAAGGCATGCCAGAAGGATTGGCTATGATAAACCGCATAGCTTGGTAAGCGCATGGCGGGCGGGTTTCGCAATAATCATCATCGACGGGTTTGACGAAATTACAACTCTTGGTATTTCTTCAGCTCGTTCAAAGTTAAAAGAGGCAAGAAGAAGGTCCCTTGAGGCCGTTCGGAAGCTAATCGAGCAGACTCCAGGGGAAACGGGATTTGTCGTTGCCGGTCGGGATCACTTTTTTAATACGCCAGAAGAAAGGCGAAGTGCGCTAGGCATTAGGTCAGGCACCCGTACGGTTGCAGTCGGTGAGTTTACAAGAAAGCAAATTAAGCAGTATCTAGAGAAAGTGGCTGGGAAAGATATTCCATTCCCAGCCTGGCTTCCAACCCGCCCTCTCCTCGTTGCGTACATTGCAACACGTGGTCTGCTTGAAGGCAGTGGAATATTGACCGAGGCAATAGATTCTACGGATGGATGGCACTATCTGCTTGACCAGATTTTTGATCGGGAATCAAAAATTAGCCCGAGCTTAGACGGTCAGACTCTAAGGCGAATTCTTGAGCGGTTATCAACGATCGCGCGATCATCAATCGATGGTATGGGGCCTCTCACACAGCAGCAAATACGAAATGCGTATATTCAGATTTGTGATTCCGAGCCCGATGAGCAGGCCAATCTCTTGCTTCAGAGGCTTCCTGGGCTGGGAGTTTATCGCGACGAAGACGACTCAAGGACTTTTGTTGATCTCGAACTGGCTGAAGTCTGTAGGGCGAGAGATGTCACTGATTTTATTGAAAATCCATATGGAATGCTCCAGGATGAAGGCTGGCGAACAACTATTTCTCTAGCTTCGTCGTTTGTTGGGCCAACCGCAGTCACGCGGATCTGCCGAAATCTTGAACATAGCAAGGGGTTTAGTACTTCTCTAATCGATGGTGCCTTTAATGCAACAAGGGGAGTGGCGGATCTTGGTAGTTTGATAGGTGATCTAGCCGCTGTGTGCCTTGAGTATCCTTATGCCCCGAAGTTGCGAACGACGATCGAGGGTGAGATATTTGAAAATTATTCTCTTGCGAGTTGGTCTGCTGATGTCGATTTTTCAAATATTGTCTTCAAAGATTGTCTCCTTGAGTCAATTGAGCTTCTAAGTTCAGAACAAGATGAGTTCTTGCCGAACTTCCAGAGTTGCGTCGTTATGATGGTTAAAGGACGTTCTGGCAAGGCGGATCTGCCTGTTGAGAAGTTTGATAGCGATTGTTCTTTTGAGAACTTTTCCGACTCAGCAAAGACTCAGTCTGCGATTCTGAGTTCGGCGTTATCTCGTGGAGAAAAAATAGTTCTAACGCTGTTGCGGAAGTTGTTTGTTCAGAGTCTTAGTGGTCGAGCTGAGTCGGCGTTGTTCAGGGGGCTCGATATGAATGATCGGCAGTTGATACCAGATGCAATTAGGTTGCTGCAACAGCAAGGGCTTGTGATCCTCTACAATCGAGGCGATGGCAATGTTTGGGTGCCAAATAGAAAGGAGATAAATAGGGCGCGACGCATTCTTACAACGCCGAACTCGTGTGACGATCCGGCAATGGAAGAAGCGAAAACGCTCGGCAGGTGAATCTGGGTGGCAAGCGCATAACCTCCGCCCGCCCCCTCAATGACTAATCATCCACGGCCTCTTCGTCGGAAACGCCTTCGACCCATCGGCCGCCCTGACCGTCGACTTCGACGGCTTCCCGCTGCAACACCCGCACCCCGGCCCGTGCTTGTGGCGTGCCGCGTACTCCGCGCTGGTCATCGGCGCGTTGGCTGCGCGTTCGTTGGTGGCGTGGGCGCTGCGGGTGGCGCCGTCCATCGTGGCCAGCGTGGGCGCGCTGAGCATGACGCGGTAGGACGCGGCGCCGCAGTGGGGGCAGGCGCAGGGTTCGTTGCGGGCGCTCATGGGGCGCAGGGCGGAGAAGTCGCCGCAGTCTTCGCAGAAGTATTCGTAGGTCGGCATGGTGGGATCCCGGTGGCGGGGCCCGCCGCGCGGGCTGCGGCGGCGGGCGGGCTGCGGTGGAAGGGGCCGCGGTTGATGCGGGCTCAGACCTTGTCGTAGGCGATGGGCATGTCGACGCCGCCGCTGATGAACTTGGTGGGCCCTTCGGCGGTGGGGTTGATGTCGAAGTCGAAGATCTCGGTGGGCAGCCACAGCGTGGCGCAGGCGTTGGGGATGTCGACCACGCCGCTGATGTGGCCCTGCACCGGTGCGGTGCCGAGGATAGAGTAGGCCTGGGCGCCGGAGTAGCCGAACTTCTTCAGGTATTCGATGGCGTTGAGGCAGGCCTGGCGGTAGGCGACGTGCACGTCCAGGTAGTGCTGCTTGCCCTGTTCGTCGACCGAGATGCCTTCGAAGATCACGTAGTCCTTGTAGTTGGGCGTGATCGGGCTGGGCTTGAAGATCGGGTTCTTGATGCCGTACTTGGCCATGCCGCCCTTGATGAGGCTGACCTTCATGTGCACCCAGCCGGCCATCTCGATGGCGCCGCAGAAGGTGATTTCACCGTCGCCCTGCGAGAAGTGCAGGTCGCCCACCGACAGGCCGGCGCCCTTCACATACACCGGGAAGAACACGCGCGAGCCGCGCGAGAGGTCCTTGATGTCGCAGTTGCCGCCGTGTTCGCGCGGCGGCACGGTGCGGGCGCCTTCCATCGCGGCCTTGTCGCGGGCCTCGCCCTGGAGTTTGCCCATGTGCGCGGTGGGGGCGCAGGGCGGGTTGGCCAGCGGCGGCACGCGGTCGGGCTGGGTGGCGATGAAGTCGACCTCGCGCTCGTTCCACATGTCGAGCATCTTCTGGTCGGGCAGGCAGCCGATGAGGCCAGGGTGGATGAGCCCGGCGAAGCGCACGCCGGGGATGTGGCGGCTCTTGGTGAACATGCCTTCGAAGTCCCAGATGGACTTCTGCGCATGCGGGAAGTGTTCGGTGAGGAAGCCGCCGCCGTTGTTCTTGGAGAAGAAACCGTTGAAGCCCCACAGGCTGTCGTCCTTGGCGCCGATGTCGAGCAGGTCGACCACCAGCAGGTCGCCGGGCTCGGCGCCTTCCACGCCCACCGGGCCGGACAGGAAGTGCACGGTGGAGAGGTCCACGTCGCGCACGTCGGCTGCGTCGTCGTCGTTCTTGATGGCGCCGCCGGTCCAGTCGTAGGTCTCGAGGATGAAGTCGTCGCCGGGCTTCACCCAGCACGCCATCGGGATGTCCGGGTGCCAGCGGTTGTGCACCATCTCGTTTTCGTAGGGGGACTGCTTCAGGTCGACCTTGATCAGTGTTTCAGGCATGGCACACCTCTTTTTGGTGGGTTACACGGAGAGGAACTGCTTGATGTGGGCCTCGTCGGTGTCGGCGCGCGCGCTTTCATGGACGAGGCGTCCGCCTTCGATGACGAACAGGCGGTCGGCCACGTCCATCGCGAAGGAGAGGACCTGTTCGGACACGACGATGGTGATCTTGCGGATCTTGCGGATCTCGTTGAGCGCCTTGGCGATGTCCTTGATGATCGAGGGCTGGATGCCCTCGGTGGGCTCGTCGAGCAGCAGTACCTTGGGGTCGGTGACGAGCGCGCGCGCAATCGCCAGCTGCTGCTGCTGGCCGCCCGAGAGGTTGCCACCCTTGCGCTTGCGCATCTCCCACAGCACCGGGAAGAGCGAATAGATCTCGTCCGGCACCCGGCGCGAGCGTGCGTTCTCCAGCCCGGTCTGGATGTTTTCCTCGACGGTGAGGGTGGGGAAGATCATCCGCCCCTGCGGTACGTAGGCGATGCCCTTGGCCACGCGGCGGAAGCTCTCGTCCTTGCCGACTTCAAGGCCGTCGATCTCGACGCTTCCCGACTTCAGCGGCAGCACGCCCATCAGCGACTTGAACAGCGTGGTCTTGCCCATGCCGTTGCGGCCCATGATGGCGACGGCTTCATTGCGTTCGGCGGCGAACGAGATGCCGTGCAGGGCCTCGCTCTGGCCGTAGTTCACGACGAGGTTGGATACCTTGAGCATGGTGTTCTCCGGTGAGACTCAGTGGCCTAGATAGACGTCGATGACCTTGGGATCGGACTGGACCTTGTCCATCGAGCCTTCGGCGAGGATCTTGCCCTGGTGCATCACCGTGACCTTGTGGGCGATGCGGGCGACGAAATCCATGTCGTGCTCGATGACGATCACGGAGCGGTTCTGGCAGATGCGGTTGAGCAGGTCGGCGGTGAGCTCGCGCTCGCGTGCGCTCATGCCGGCGATGGGCTCGTCCAGCATCAGCAGCTCGGGGTCCTGCATCAGCAGCATGCCGATCTCCAGCCACTGCTTCTGGCCGTGGGAGAGCAGGCCGGCCTCGAGGTCGAGGCGGTCGGCCAGCCCGATCATTGCGGCGACCTCGTCGACCTTGGCCTGCACGGCGTCGTCGCACTTGAAACCGAGCGCGCCGAACACGCCGCGGCCACGCGGGAAGGACACCTCCAGGTTCTTGAACACGCTGAGGTTCTCGTAGATGGACGGGGTCTGGAACTTCCGCCCGATGCCGGCGCGCACGATCATGTGCTCGGGCAGCCGGGTCATCTCGGTGTTCTTGAACTTGATGCTGCCGGCCGAGGCCTTGGTCTTGCCGCAGATCAGGTCGAGCAGGGTGGTCTTGCCGGCGCCGTTGGGGCCGATGACCACGCGCAGTTCGCCGCGATCGACATAGAGGTTGAGGTCGTCGATGGCCTTGAAGCCGTCGAAGGACACGGTCAGGCCTTCCACTGCGAGTACGAAGTCGGTATTGCTCATGGTGCTGTGCTCCCTGGTTCGTCAGGCGGACTGGCTGCTGACCTTGGTGCTGATACTGATCTTGCTGGTCGGGCTGGCGGTGCCGGAGGAAGTCGGGCTGGCGATGTTGGCCGTCGTTTCCGCACCGGGTGCAGGCGGTTCCGGGGTCGTGGCGGGCGCCGCCTTGCGCCTCGTCAGCCAGGGCTTGACGTGGCTCTCATACAGGCCGGCCAGACCGTTGGGGAAGGCCATCACCACGCTGATGAACAGTGCCGCCATCAGGAACAGCCACAGGTCGGGGAAGCTCTCGGAGAAGTAGGTCTTGCCGAAATTCACCAGCAGCGCGCCATACACCGCACCGACCAGACTCATGCGCCCGCCCACCGCGGCGAAGATCACCATCTCGATCGAGGGCACGATGCCGACGAAGGACGGCGACATGAAGCCGACCTGCAGCGTGAACATTGCGCCGCCGATTGCCGACAGTGCCGCGGCGAGGCAGAAGGCGAAGACCTTGAACATGGACACGTCGTAGCCCGAGAAGCGCACGCGGTCTTCCTTGTCGCGCATGGCCAGCAGCAGGGTGCCGAGCTTGCTGAGCTGGATCCAGCGGCACAGCATGATCGAGCCGAGCAGCAGGAACACGGTGACGAAGTAGAGCGTGTACTTGGCCTCGTCGGTGCGGATGTCCCAGCCCAACAGGGTGCGCAGGTCCGTCATGCCGTTTACACCGCCGGTGTAGCCTTGCTGGCCGATGATGAGCACGGTCAGGATCAGCGCCACCGCCTGGGTGATGATGGCGAAGTACACCCCGCCCACCCGGCGCTTGAACATGGCGTAGCCGATGATGAAGGCGAGCAGCGTGGGTACCGCGACCACTGCGAACAGCGCAAAGGGCAGGGAGTTGAACGGTTCCCACCACCACGGCAGCTCGGTGAGCTGGTTCCAGTCCATGAAGTCGGGGATGCCCGGCGTGGATTGGATCTTGGTGCTCTCCGGGTCGGACGCCTCGAGCTTCAGGAACATCGCCATCGCGTAGCCGCCGAGGCCGAAGAACACGCCCTGGCCCAGGCTGAGCACGCCGCCGTAGCCCCACAACATCACCAGGCCGATGGCGACGAAGCCGTAGGTCAGGTACTTGCCCACCAGGTTCAGGCGGAAGAGATCCATCGCCAGCGGGAACACCACCAGCAGCAGGACGGCGAGAATCAGGAGGCTGCCGTAGCCGCCTCGTGTCAGCCAGTGTTTGATTGCATCCATTTTCAGGCTCTCCGAACGGGTATGCGGTTATGCAGCCAGGCTCAGCGACGCACTTTGGCGGCGAACAGGCCTTGCGGTCGCATCATCAGGATGCCGACGATGAGCAGCAGGGTGAGGACCTTGGCCATCGAGCCGGACAGGAAGAACTCCGAGATCGACTGCGTCTGGGCGATGCCGAAGGCCGAGACCACCGTGCCCCACAGGCTGGCCGCACCGCCGAAGGTGACCACCAGGAAGGCGTCGACGATGTACAGCGAGCCGCTCGTCGGCCCGGTCGAGCCGATGGTGGTGAAGGCGGCGCCGGCCACGCCGGCAATGCCGCAGCCGATGGCGAAGGTGAGGCGGTCGGTCTTGCGCGTGTCGATGCCGATGGCGTTGGCCATGGTTCGGTTCGACACCGTGGCGCGCACGCGCAGCCCCCAGCGCGACTTGTACATGGCCAGCAGCACGCCGCCGGTGACGACCAGGGTGAGGCCGAGCACGAACATGCCGTTGATCGGGATGTCGAGGCCCTCGGTGATCTCCCACGACCCCATCAGCCAGTCGGGCAGGGTGGGGCTGACTTCCTTCGGCCCGAACACCGAGCGGAAGGTCTGCTGCATGGCCAGCGACAGGCCCCAGGTGGCGAGCAGGGTGTCGAGCGGGCGCTTGTAGAGGTGGCGTATCAGCGCCCATTCCGCCAGCCAGCCGAAGGCGAAGGCGGCGAGGAAGGCGCACACGATGGCGAGCGGGAAATAGGCCTGCATCAGCCCGGGCGCGTAGGCTTCGGTGAGTGCAGACATCAGGAAGATGGTGTAGGCGCCGATGGTCATGAACTCGCCGTGCGCCATGTTGATGACGCCCATCTGGCCGAAGATGATCGCGAGCCCGAGGCCCATCAGCAGCAGCACTGCGAACAGGCTCAGGCCGGCGAAACCCTGCATCAGGGTGATGTGGAAGATTTCGTCGAATGTCATGACGGACCTCTGGAGGGAAGGTGCGGTGTGGCGCGGGCCTGGCAGGCGGCGCCGGTCACCGGGTACCGGGGCCGCGGCCGGTGCAGGTCGCGACCCCGCGGAGCGGGCTTACTGGTAGCCCTTGGGGAAGGGATCCGGCTCGATCAGCTCGGGCGACTCGGCGACCACCTTGAACTGGCCGTCGGCCTGGCCCATGCCGATGCGCGCCTTGCTCCACAGGTGATGGTTCTCGTGGATCTTCACGAAGCCCTCGGGCGCGGTCGGCAGCTCGATGCCCGGCGATGCGGCCGTGACCTTGGCAACGTCGAAGCTGCCCGCCTTTTCCACCGCGGCCTTCCACAGCCACGGGCCGAGGTAGGCCGCCTGGGTCACGTCGCCGATCACCGCGCGCGGCCCGTACTTGGCCTTAAACGCTTCGACGAAGGCCTTGTTGTTGGGGTTGTCGAGCGACTGGAAGTACTTCATCGAGGCATAGAAGCCTTCGAAGTTTTCGCCGCCGATACCCAGCATCTCGTCCTCGGTCACCGACAGCGTGAGCAGGAACTGGCGGTTGGCGGTGATGCCCGCGGCCTTGAGCTGCTTGTAGAAGGCGACGTTGGAGCCGCCCACCACCGCGGCGAAGATGCAGTCCGGCTTGGCGATCTTGATCTTGTTGATCAGCGAGTTGAAGTTGGTGTTGCCGAGCGGGTAGTACTCCTCGCCGACCACCTTGCCGCCCTGGAAGGCCTCGATGTGCTTGCGCGCGATCTTCATCGAGGTGCGCGGCCAGATGTAGTCGGAGCCGACCAGGAAGAAGGTCTTCGCGCCCTTCTCCTGCTTGGCCCAGTCGAGGCCGTAGAGAATCTGCTGGGTGGCCTCCTGGCCGGTGTAGATGACGTTCTTCGACTGCTCCAGGCCTTCGTAGAAGGTGGGGTAGTAGAGCAGGCCGTTCTCGCGTTCGAACACCGGCAGCACCGCCTTGCGCGAGGCCGAGGTCCAGCATCCGAACACCGCGGCGACCTTGTCGTTGACCAGCAGCTTGCGCGACTTCTCGGCGAAGGTCGGCCAGTCGGAGGCGCCGTCTTCCTTGATGACGCGGATGGTGCGGCCGAGGATGCCGCCCATCTGGTTGATCTGGTCGATGGCCAGCTGCTCGGCCTGGATCGAGCCGGTTTCGGAGATCGCCATGGTGCCGGTGGCCGAGTGCAGCTGACCGACCACGACCTCGGTGTCGGTGATCGCGAGCCCGGTGGTGTTGACCTGGGCGGTCGGCAGTGCGGCAGCGTGGCCCATGCGCGACATCGCAAGGGCAAGCGGGAGGGCGGCGGCGCCGAGCATGAACTTGCGGCGCTGGGAGGATTGCAGGTGCTTGTCGGACATGGATCGCTCCTTGGTCGGTAGGCGTATGGGCAGGGGTAGCGGGTCGTGTCGGGCGGGGCTCGACGTTTCGTCTCGCTGCGGTGCACAAGCTAATGAGCCGGGCCCTGCGTGCGAATACGTCAAACGACGTATAGGGATGCGCAGGGCGGAGGAAGAGGATCAGGTGGCGGGTGCTGCGCTGCAGCATCCAGGGCGCAGGCGGTTTCCATGCACCGTGATGGTGCGCCGCCTGCACGGCCGTGGTGACTGCTGGCGCAGGCGGCGCGCGGCAGCCCTTGTCGCGTCTGTGCATGGCGCGGTCGGGTCCAGTCGGAATGGTCCTTGCTTATAGTCAAGGATGAGTCCTAGCCCCGCCACCGACGCCGCCCCTATCGCGTCCCAGCGCATCATCCACATCCGCCGCGAGTACAACGGCTGGGTGGCCAATGAGACGCTGGAGGACTACGCGTTGCGCTACGCGCCGCAGACCTTCCGCAGGTGGTCGTTCTCGCGCATCTCCAACACCGCGCTCGGGGCGGTGTCCTTCCTGGCGCTCGAGGCCATCGGTGCCACCATCGCGATGAACTGGGGCTTCATCAACATGATGTGGTCGGTCGGGCTGGTCGCGCTGGTGCTCTTCCTCACCGGGCTACCGATTGCCTACTACGCCGCGCGCTACGCGCTCGACATGGACCTGCTGACGCGCGGGGCCGGCTTCGGCTACATCGGTTCGACCGTCACCTCGCTGATCTACGCCTCGTTCACCTTCATCTTCTTCGCCATCGAGGCGGCGATCATGGCGCTCGCGCTCGAGCTCTGGTTCGACATGCCGATCATGTGGGCCTACCTGGTGAGCGCGCTGATCGTGATCCCGTTCGTCACCCACGGCATCACCTGGATCAGCCGCCTGCAGGCGTGGACGCAGCCGGTGTTCGTGGTGCTGTTGCTGGCGCCGTTCTTCTTCGTGCTGGTGTCCGACCCGGCGCTGTATGCGACCTTCACCACCTTCGGCGGGCGCCACGGCAACGACTTCAACCTGCTCGCGGTGGGCGCCGGCTGTGCGGTCGCCTTTGCGCTCATCTGCCAGATCGGCGAGCAGGTGGACTTCCTGCGCTTCCTGCCCCACCCGGTGCCGGGCAACCGGGTGCGCTGGTGGGCCGCGGTGGTGGCCGCCGGGCCAGGCTGGATCATCCCCGGTGCGGTGAAGATGGTGGGCGGCGCCTTCCTGGCCTTCGTCGCCCTGCAGTCGATGATTCCGCCCGAGAAGGCGGTGCAGCCCACCCAGATGTACCTGGCCGGCTTCCAGCACGTGATCGACGACCCGCGCGCGGCGATCATGCTCACTGCGATCTTCGTCATCATCTGCCAGGTCAAGATCAACGTGACCAATGCCTACGCCGGCTCGCTGGCGTGGTCCAACTTCTTCTCGCGCCTCACCCACAGCCATCCGGGGCGGGTGGTGTGGCTGATCTTCAACGTGCTGATCGCGCTCATGTTGATGATGCTGGGCGTGTTCGAGGCGCTCGAGCACGTGCTCAGCGTGTACGCCAACGTCGCCGTGGCCTGGATCGGCGCGGTGGTGGCCGACCTCGTCATCAACAAGCCGCTCGGGCTGTCGCCGCGCGGCATCGAGTTCAAGCGCGCGCACCTGTACGACGTCAATCCGGTGGGGGTGGGGGCGATGCTTGCCGGCTCGGTGCTCGGCATCGTCGCCTTCGGCGGCTCGCTTGGGCCGTTCGCGCAGGCGTTCGCGCCCTTCATATCGCTGCTCACCGCCTTCGCGCTGGCGCCGCTGATCGCCTGGGCCACGCGCGGCCGCTTCTATCTGGCGCGGCCGCGCGAGATGCGCTGGCAGGCCGCCCAGCCGCTGCGCTGCGTGGTGTGCGAGAACCACTTCGAGTCCGAGGACATGGCGCAGTGTCCGGCCTACGGTGGCGCCATCTGCTCGCTGTGCTGCACGCTGGATGCGCGCTGCGGCGACCGCTGCAAGCCCGAGCCCGGGCCGCTGGCACGGCTTGCGCCCTGGCTTGCGGGCTGGATGCCGTCGTCGATGTCGGCGCGGGTGGCGCGCCGGGTCAGCCAGTTTGCGCTGGTGTTCTTCGTGTCCACCCTGGTGATCGCGGCGGTGGTCGCGCTGGTGTACCAGCAGGAGCTGATCGCCGCCGAGGTGGGTGCGACCGACCTCGGCCTGGCCTTCCTGCGCATCTTCGCGGTGCTCGTCCTGCTCGCTGCGGTGGGGGTGTGGTGGCTGGTGCTGGCCAACGAGAGCCGGCGTGTGGCGCAGGAGGAGTCCGAGCGCCAGAACCAGCTGCTGCTGCGCGAGATCGAGGCCCACCGCGACACCGACGCCAAGCTGCAGCGCGCCAAGGAAGATGCCGAGGCCGCCAACGCGGCCAAGAGTCGCTACGTGCGCGGCATCAGCCACGAGCTGCGCACGCCGCTCAACACCATCCTCGGTTATTCCCAGATCATGCTGCGCGACACCGACCTGCCGCGCCGCCGGCGCGAGGCCATCTCCACCATCCAGCGCAGCGGCGAACACCTGTTGGCCTTGATCGACGGCCTGCTCGACATCGCCAGCATCGAGGCCGGACGCCTGCAGTTCAACCGCCAGGAGTTCCGCTTCGCCGAGTTCCTCGCCCATGTCGACAAGACGATCCGCCTCGAGGCCGAGCGCAAGGGGCTGGCGTTCCGTACCGAGTTCGCCGGTCGCATGCCCGAGGTGGTGCAGGGCGACACCAGCCGCCTGCGCCAGGTGCTGATCAACCTGCTGGTCAACGCGGTGCGCTACACCGCGCGCGGCGAGGTGGTGCTCAAGATCACCTACCAGAGCGAGATCGCCGTGTTCGAGATCCGCGACACCGGCTGCGGCATCCCCGAGGCGGACCTGGAGCGCATCTTCGAGCCCTTCGAGCGCGGCACCGGCAACCAGCCGCCGAGCGCGCCAGGCACCGGCCTGGGGCTGACCATCACCCGCCTGCTGGTCGAGCTCGCGGGCGGGCAACTGACCGTCAGCAGCACGCCGGGCCAAGGCAGCGTATTCCGCGTCAAGCTGCATCTGCCGCGGGTGGCGCATCCGCGCGTGGCGACGCGGCCGGAGCGCGAGATCCTGGGTTACTTCGGCCCGCGCCGCAAGCTGCTGGTGGTGGACGACCAGCCTGCGCAAAGCCATCTGATCGCCGACATGCTGCGCCCGCGCGGCTTTCTGGTCGAGGAGTCGGACCACCCCGACGACGCCCGGCGAAAGCTGGCCGACTTTGCCCCCGACCTGGTGTTCCTGGATGTGTCGATGCCGGTGACCGACGGCTGGACGCTGAGCCGCCAGCTGCGCGATGCCGGCCATGCGGGCCCGATCGTCATGGTGTCGGCGAATGCCTACGAGAACCTGCCCGACCGCCGCAAGGCCGCTGGTTGCGACGACTTCATCGTCAAGCCGGTGCTGGAAACCGAGCTGTTCGCGCGCTTGAGTACCTGGCTGGGGCTGGCGTGGATCTACGCCGAAGCGGCCGGCGCGGCGCCTGCGCCCGAGGCGGTGTTGCCGCCACCTGCCGGCACTGCAGTCGAGCCCGAGGCGGCGTCGGCGCTGTCCGCCCAGGTGCGGGCCGAGCTGCGCGACCTCGCCGAACTGGGCCACCTGCAGGGCCTGGTGCGCCGCCTGGATGAGCTCGAGCGCCGCCACCCCGAACTGCATGCCCCGCTGCAGGCGCTGCGCGCGCTCACACTGGCGTTGCGTTTCGACACCCTCATCCAGACCCTCGATGGAGCCGACGATGACTGCCCCGACGCCATCGCGCCCTGAGCGCGAAGTCATCCTGCTGATCGACGATGCGCCCGATACGGTGCGCATGATCGCCGAAGCGCTGGACGAGGCCGGCTACACCGTCCTGGTTGCCACCGACGGCGCCACTGCGCTGAAGCGGCTCGAGCGCATCACCCCCGACGCCGTACTGCTCGATGCCTGCATGCCCGGCATGGACGGTTTCGAGACCTGCCGCCGGCTCAAGCAGGCCGCAGGCATGGCGACCGTGCCGGTGATCTTCATGACCGGCCTGGCAGAGACCGAACGCCTGGTCGAGGGGCTGTCGGCCGGCGGTGTCGATTACCTGGTCAAGCCGGTGGTGCCGGACGAGCTGGTGGCGCGCCTGCAGGCGCACCTGCGCGTGTCACGGCAGATGAACGCCGCGATGCAGGGGCGCGGCGAGACCCCCGTGCCAGCCGCTCCGGCCTTGCCCAACCCGCTCACGCAGCGCGAGATGGACGTGCTCGGATGGGTCGCCCGCGGCAAGACCAACCGCGATGTGGCCGAGATCCTCGGCATGAGCCCGCGCACGGTTAACAAGCATCTCGAGCACATCTACGAGAAGCTGGGGGTGGAGACGCGAACAGCGGCGGTCGCCCAGTTTGCCAGGCTCGCACGGCCCTGAGAGCTCCGCGACTGCCTGTGGCCGCGCGCGTCACTTGTCCGTCAGCGTCATCAGGATGTCGGCGTACCACGCACAGTTCAGGCCGAGGGCCTCGTCAAGCTCGAGATCGCGCGTACCGACGTCGAGGCGGGCCGAATGTACGCCGAGCAACAGCCACGGCAGGTCGCCGTGGCGCGGATCTGCGCTGGTGCAGCGCATCACCACCGGCGCCCCGCTGGTGCCGCGGTGGGTGCGGGCGTCGGTGAGGAAGTAACCCTTGCCCTGAAAGCGCAGTCCGAAGGACGAGGCGATCGCCGCTTGGCGCACCACCGGCATGTGGTGCAGGGTGTCGTGAAAGCCGAGCGGGAAGCCCACGACCAGCAACGAGCTGCCGACCTCGACCTGATCGAAGCGGCCGAGCAGATGAGCCGGCGTGAACGCGCGGTAGGCCGCACCGGCGGGCAGGGCACCCTGCTCCAGCTCGATCGCGGCGACGTCGATCTCTCCAGCAGAGTCCGTGCCCTGGCGCCAGATGCTGCGTCCGTTGCGGTAGAGCGGGATGGAGAAGCCCGTCGAGTGCGCCAGGTTGTTGGCGTCGTCGTGCAGTTCGATCTCGATGCGGTCGGGGAAGTGCTTGCTCGCCTCATCGTGCAGCACGTGGCGGCTGGTGACCAGAAACAGGCGGTGACCGCGTGCGAAGAAGAAACCGCTCGCGTTGGTCAGTGCCACCTGACCGTCGAAGGTGCATACGCGCGCAGCGGTGAGCAAGATCGATTCGATCACTGCCTGCTTCGCGGTCCTCCCCGCGGCCATTCTGGCTGCAGCGTTCACTCAGCCGCCGCGCATCTTGCGCCGGGCTTCGTGGATCTCCTGCGCCTCGACGCTGAGCGTGGCGGTCGGGCGTGCGAGCAGCCGCGGGATGCCGATCGGCTCGCCGCTGTCCTCGCACCAGCCGTAGCTGCCGTTGTCGATGCGTGCCAGCGCCTCGTCGATCTTGTGCAGCATCTTGCGCTCGCGGTCGCGCACGCGCAGTTCGAGCGTGTGGTCTTCCTCCAGCGAGGCGCGGTCGGACGGGTCGGGCGTGCTCTCGAACTCCTGCAGGTGCAGGGTGGTGCGGTGGGCCGAGTCGAGCAGCGCGTCGCGTTCCTGGATCAGCTTGTCGCGGAAGAAGGCCAGCTGCCTGGCGCTCATGTATTCCGTTGCCGGCGCGGCCCGCATCTCGGCTTCGGTCGGCAGGGCTTCGGTGGCGGTGAGCGTTTCGTTCATGGTGATTCCCCTCATTCAGAGGCAGGCCCCGAGGGCCGCCATGGTGCGGCGCATGCGGCAAGACCCTTACCATACACGGCAACGCCCGGGTCGGGTTGATGACATGCTCCGGGCGTGGTGAGCATCGGGTTTGCTTATGCGCACTATAAGTGCGGCTCAGGCTTGTCGACGGATGTCCCCGATACATTGGCGCCGCGAACGCTGCGACGGCGCGGACGCCACACCCAGGGAATCATCCGGAGACAGAAAATGACAAGATTCGACACGTGTTTGAAGGCCGTGGGCGCAGCCTGCCTGCTTGCGGCGGTGCCGGCTAGCGGCCAGGCGGCGACCTGGAGCGACACCTTCGTCGGCTACCGCTACGGCACGGAGTTCCGCGAGCCGACGAACACCAGGGCGGTCGAGAAGCATGTGCTGCAGCTCACTCACGCCAGCGGCTACTCGGTCGGGCAGAACTTCATCAACGTCGACATGCTGCAGTCGGACAAGGCCGACCCCGCCAGCGGCAGCACCAACGGTGCGACCGAGTTCTACCTGACCTACCGCCATCAGGTCCATCTGGGCAAGCTGCTGGACAAGCGCTTGGCCTTCGGCCCGGTCAAGGAGGTGGCGATCACCGCCGGGTTCGACCTCAACACCAAGAACACGCGCTTTGCGCCGCGCAAGCGCCTGCTGGTGGTCGGGCCGACGCTCAAGTTCGACGTCCCGGGCTTTCTTGACGTGAGCCTGCTCTACGGCAAGGAGTGGAACCACTGCGGATTGGGCGCGCCGGCCTGCCCACGCAGCGACATCAGCTTCGATCCGCAGTGGATCATCAGCGCGGCCTGGGGCATCCCGTTCAGCGCCGGCTCGGTGCCGTTGAAGTTCCAGGGCTTCATCAACGTCAATAGCGACAAGGGGCGCGACTACGCTGGCGTGAAGACGCGCACCGAGACGCTGATGCGTGCCGCGCTGATGGTCGATGTCGGCCAGATGGCCTGGGGCTCGAAGAACACCTTCCTGATGGGCGTCGGTTACGAGTACTGGCGCAACAAGTTTGGCAACCATGCCTACGGCAACGGGGTCGAGAAGCCCGGCATCGACACCGATGCGCCCACCTTCCAGCTGGAGTGGCACTTTTGATCCTGCCCGACGACTGGGCCTGACACGAAGCGGGCGGATGCCGGTCACGCGCATCCGCCCGCTTGTCGTTCCGCGAGTCGACGCCTGAGGCGGCTTGCGATTGCGGGATTTCCATCATGGGCAGCACGGCCAGGGCTGGTTAGAATGCCGTCCATGAGTCTGCACGCCCCGGGAGCCGCATTCGGCTGTCCGGTCTGCCTCCACCCCGTTACGCGCCCTTTCATGCATGTGGATGGGCGTGATTACCAGCGCTGTGACGTTTGCGAGGCGACTTTCGTGTTGCCGGCGCAACGCCCCGGTGCAGCGTGTGAGCGCGCCGAGTACCTGCTGCATCGTAACGACCCCGCCGACCCAGGCTATGTGCGTTTTCTGGCGCGGCTGGCGCAGCCGCTGATCGCCCGCCTGGATGCAGGCAGCAAGGGGCTCGACTACGGCTGCGGCCCGGGGCCTGCGCTGGCGGCGCTGCTGGAGCGGGCGGGGCATGCAGTGAGTCTGTACGACCCCTTTTTTGCCGCGCACGAGGCTGCGCTGTCCGCGCAGTACGACTTCATCACGTGTACCGAGGTGGTCGAGCACTTCCACCGCCCGGCGGAGGAGTTCGCCCGCCTCGACGCCATGCTGCGCCCGGGCGGTTGGCTCGGCGTCATGACCTGCTTCCAGACCGACGACGCGCGCTTTGCGCGCTGGCACTACCGTCGCGATCCGACCCATGTGGTGTTCTATCGCGAATCCACCTTCCGCCACCTGGCGGAGCGCTTCGGCTGGCAGTGCGAGGTGCCGGGCAAGGACGTCGTCCTCCTGCGCAAGCCTGGCGCCGCGGCTGTACCGGCCCGCGCCACACCCTTTACCCAGAATCGGCCGGCCACCGCCGACCATTCCGCTTCTTCGGCACACCCTGCCGACTCGCTCCCCACCCCAGAGAAGGGCAAGACCACGCCATGAGCTACGAAACCATCCTTTACCACGTCTCCGACGGCATTGCCGAGATCCGGCTGAATCGTCCGCAGCGCCTCAATGCCGTCACCCAGCAGCTCTACGACGAGCTCAACGATGCACTCAACCGCGCCGAGGCCGACGGCGACGCCCGCGTCGTGCTCATCACCGGCGAGGGCCGCGCCTTCTGCGTCGGCGCCGACCTCAAGGCGCACAAGGCGGGACGCACCGCCTTCGATCGCCGCCAGTACCTCAAGGGCGAGCAGGACGTCTGCCACCGCCTGCTGCACATGAAGACGCCGGTGATCGCCGCGGTCAATGGCTACGCGCTGGGTGCGGGTGCCGAGATCGCGATCGCTTCGGACTTCATGCTGATGGCCGAGAGTGCGCAGATCGGCCTGCCCGAGATATCCATCGGCAACTTCCTCGGTGGTGGTGTGACCTGGCTGTTGCCGCGCCTTGTGGGCTTGGCCAAGGCGCGCGAGCTGGTGTTCCTGGGCGAGCGCATCAAGGGCGACGAGGCGGTGCGCATCGGCCTGGCCAACCGCGTGTTCGCCGACGAGGGTTTCCTCGACGCGGCGCGTGCCTTTGCGCTCAAGGTGGCGAGCAAGGCGCCCTTTTCGATGCAGCTCGCCAAGGAGCAACTCAACCTGTCGGCCGAGCGCACGCTGGATGCCTGCCTTACCGCCGAGCTCGAAGGCATGATGTTCGTCGGCACCACGAAGGACTGGCAGGAAGGTGTGGACGCTTTCGCCGAGAAACGCGCACCCGTCTTCAAGGGGGAATGACACGATGACCGAGAATACGACCCAGAGCATGCCTGTCCACAAGAGCCCGCTGCACGATTTCCTTGCGCCCGATTCGATCGCCATCGTCGGTGCCTCGGCCGACCCCACCAAGCGCGGCTACAAGGCCATGGTCGGCCTCATCAAGGGCAACTACCGCGGCAGGATCTACCCGCTCAACCCCAAGGTGCCCGAGATCCTCGGCGTCCCCACCTATGCCTCGCTCGACGACATTCCCGGCCCGGTAGACCTGGCGCTGATCTGCACCCCGGCGGCGACCCTGCCTGGGTTGCTGGTGGAGTGCGGGCGCAAGGGCGTGAAGGGCGCGGTGATCCTCGCCAGCGGCTTCCGCGAGACCGGGCCCGAAGGCGCGAAGCTCGAGCAGCAGGTGCTCGATGCCGCCCGCGCCGGCGGCGTACGCATCATCGGCCCCAATACCTCGGGCATGTTCAACCTGCACAAGAACGTGAATCTGCTCGACCTGCGCAACGTCAAGGCGGGCGACATCGGCTTCATCTCGCAGTCGGGCAACATGCTGCTCGCGCTGGTGCTCGAGGCGGAGAACAACGGCCACGTCGGCTTCTCGACCTACGTCGGCCCCGGCAACCAGACCGACATCGGCTTCAACGACTACCTGCGCTACCTCGGCGAGGAGGAGAACACCCGCGTCGCCACCTTGTACGTGGAAGGCTTTCGCGACGGCCAGCGCTTCCTGCAGGCGGCACGCGAGATCACGCCGCTGAAGCCGGTGGTGGTGTACAAGTCCGGCGCCACCGAACTCGGCAAGAAGGCCGCCAGTTCGCACACCGGCGCGCTTGCCGGCAGCTACGAGATGACGGTGGATCTGCTCAAGCAGGTGGGCGTCAGCGTGGTGCGCCACTCCGACCAGATCCTGCCGGTGGCCGAAGGCCTGGCGTTGATGCAGCAGGCGCGCGGACGCCGGGTGGCGGTGATCGCCGACGGCGGCGGCCAGGCCACGATCACCTCCGACCGCCTGTCCGACGCCGGGCTGGAACTCGCCGAACTGTCTGCGGCCACGCGCAAGCGCCTGGCGGACATCCTGTTCCCGCAGGCCTCGCTCGCCAATCCGATCGACGTCGCCGGTACGTCGGACGCCGACCCCGAGGTGCTCGCGCGCTGCATGGAGATCGTCGCCGACGATGACAACGTCGACGCGGTCTTCCTGGTCGGCATGTTCGGCGGCTACCACACCCGCTTTGCCGAGTCCCTGCTCGGCGGCGAGATGCGCGCCGCCGAAGCCATGATCGAGCTCGCCCGCCGCAGCGCCAAACCGCTGGTCATCTACAGCCTGTACGCGCCGGTCAAGCCGCCGGCGCTGCGCCGCCTGCACGAGGCCGGGCTACCGGTGTACTCCTCCATCGAGCATGCGGTGAAGGTGCTGCAGGCGCTGGCCGAGCGCGGCATCTACCTGCAGCATCAGCACGGCCAGCCGCTGCAGGTGGGCGTCACCCCGCTGGAAAGCATGCAGGCCATGTTCGCGCGCGCCCAGAACGAGGGTCGTGACCTCTACGAATTCGAGGCCAAGACCCTGTTGCGCGAGCACGGCATCGCGGTCGCCGAGGAGTTCGTCGCCCACGGCGCCGACGAGCTTGCCGCCGCGGTGGCGAAGTTCGGCACGCAGCCGCTGGCAATGAAGGTGGTGTCGAAGGACATCCTGCACAAGTCGGATGCCGGCGGCGTCAAGCTCAACCTGGTCGGCGAGGCCGCGCTGCGCGAGGCTTACGACCAGATCATGACGAGCTGCCGCGCCTACGATGCCAACGCCGACATCCGCGGCGCGCTGCTGACGCCGATGGCGAAGAAGGGCACGGAGGTCATCGTTGGCGTGGTGCGTGACCCGATCTTCGGCCCGGTGCTGATGTTCGGCCTGGGCGGCATCTTCGTCGAGATCCTGGAGGACGTCGCCTTCCGTGCCATCCCGCTGTCGCGCCACGACGCCGAGGCCATGGTCGATCAGCTCAAGGGCCGCAAGATCCTCGCCGGCGTTCGTGGCGAGCCGGCGGTGGACAAGGCGGCACTGGTCGACCTGCTGCTCAAGGTATCGAGCATCGTCAGCGCCTATCCGCAGCTGTCCGAGCTGGATCTCAACCCGGTGATCGCCTATCCCGAGGGCTACGCCGTGGTCGATGCGCGCATCATCACCAACCGCTCGGTAGTGAGCGGCTGAGCGCACGGGCCCTGCCGCATGTCGCCTTCAAACGCTCGCGGCTGGCGCCGCTCCTACGGGGGGCGCCAACGGCGGGTGGCTTTGCTGTAGGAGCGGCGCCAGCCGCGAGCCTTTCCGGGCGGCTACGACGAGCCCCGTCGCCTTCAGCCCCTCGCGGCTGGCGCCGCTCCTACGACGGGAGCTGCCTCTGTAGGAGCGGCGCCAGCCGCGAGCCTTTCGTCGCCCCGTCTGCTTCAACGTGCATGCCGGCTTACGTTTGATTGCCCGGGGCTGTAACGCTTACACGAACTGTACGACCTGGGCTGCACCGCGGGCCTTGGCGGCCTGCGGGTTGTCGAAGTCGGCCATCAGCTGCGCCTGCTTGGCCTTGGCCAGCGCGATGTGACGCTCCTTGACGTGGCCGTAGCCGCGCACCTCGTCGGGCATGCTGGCGAGCTTGACCGCGATGGCGAGGTTGTCGCGGTTGAGCTTGTCGCACAGTGCGTCGAGCAGGCGGTCGTAGTCCTCGATCGCCTGGCGCTCCATGCGACGCTCCTCGGTCTTGCCGAAGATGTCCCACTTGCCGCCGCGCAGGTGCTTGAGCCTGGCCAGGTGGCGGAAGGCCTTCAGCACCCATGGGCCGTACTTCTGCTTGATCGGCTCGCCGGTCTCCGGGTCGCGTTTGGAGAGCAGCGGCGGGGCGAGGTTGTACTCGACCGTGTAGCCGTGCGGGAACTGCGCGTCGAGCTCGGCCAGGAAGGCCGGGTCGGAGTGCAGGCGGGCGACTTCGTACTCGTCCTTGTAGGCCATCAGCTTGTGGAAGTAGCGTGCGGCGGCCTCGGCGAGCGCTGAGCCTTCCGGCGCGATGCGCTGTTCGGCCTCCATCACGCGCTTCACCTTGGCCGCGTAGCGGCGGGCATAGGCGGCGTCCTGATAGCCGATCAGGTCGGGCACGCGGATCTCGAGCAGGCGGCGCACTTCACCGCTGGCACCGACCGAATCCACGATCTGGCGCGCCTCGGCAGTCAGCTCGGGCAGCTTGGGCGCCTTGGCTTCGTACTTGTGGATCTCGGCGTGGACGTAGTCGAGGTCGACCACCGCCATGCGGCCCCACTTGAACGCCAGCAGGCTCATGTCCACCCCGACGCCGGCCTGGCGGATCGCAGTCTCGAAGGCGGCGGCGCTGATCGGCAGCGCACCGGCCTGGTAGGCCACGCCGACCATGAACATGTTGGTCGCCATGCTGTCGGCAAAGAGGCCCTCGGCCAGCGTCTGCGCGTCGAGATAGACGTTGTCGTTGCGACGGCTGACGCGGTCGATGCCCTGGGTCAGGCGGTCGATGTTGGGGAACTGCACCGACTTGTCCGACACCATGTAGCCGGTCGGCGCCTGGCCGGTCGACACGATCGCGATCGTGCGCTCGGGGTGGCACTTGTCCAGGTTCTTGTTGTCGGTGGCGTTGAGGATGTCGAAGCCCAGGTACAGGTCGGTGCTGCCGTCGGAGATCTTGTTTGCGCCGTCGAAGGGGGTGGCGGTGACCTTGATGTCCGAGATCACCGCGCCGCCCTTCTGCGCCAGGCCGGTCTGGTCCAGGCCCACCGCCCACTTGCCGTCGATGCGCGCGGCGTTGGCGATGGTCGCCGCCACGGTCACCGAGCCGGTGCCGCCGATGCCCATGACGTGGGCGCCGAAGTTGTCCGGGTCGACCTTGAACACGGGGTCGGGCAGTTCGCGTTCGAGCGCGGGCAGGCGGCCCTTCTTCTTTTTCTTCGCCTCGCCGGCCTTGGGGTCAGCCTTGGGCGTGATGGTGAGGAAGGACGGGCAGAAGCCCTTCACGCAGGAGTAGTCCTTGTTGCACGAGGGCTGGTGGATGCGCGTCTTGCGGCCGAACTCGGTCTGCACCGGCTCGACCGACATGCAGTTGGACTTCTCGCCGCAGTCGCCGCAGCCTTCGCATACGCGCTCGTTGATCACCATGACCGCCTCCGGCTCCCAGGCCTTGCCGCGGCCACGCTGGCGGCGCAGCTCGGCGGCGCACTCCTGGTCGTGGATGAGTACGGTGGTGCCTTCGGTCTCGGCGAGCAGCTTCTGCGCTTCCATGATGCGGTCGCGGTGCCAGACCTCGGTGTTGCCGATGAGACTGACCGCGTTGTAGCGCGACAGGTCCTCGGTGGTGACGATGATGCGCTTGACGCCGTTGGCAACGAGCTCGGCCACCAGGTTGCGCACCGGCTCGGCGCCCATGATCTCCTGGCCGCCGGTCATCGAGGTGTGGCTGTTGACCAGGATCTTGAAGGTGATGTTGGTGTTGGTCGCCGCACAGTAGCGCACCGCCAGGCTGCCCGAGTGGGCGTAGGTGCCGTCGCCCATGTTCTGGAAGATGTGCTGCGTGTCGGTGAAGGGCTGCATGCCGATCCACTGCGCGCCCTCGGCGCCCATGTGGGTGCCCATGACCACGCCGCGCTTCATCCACATCGCCATCGTGTGGCAGCCGATGCCGGCCGACACGATGCCGCCGTCGGGGGCCTTGGTGGAGGTGTTGTGCGGACAGCCCGAGCAGTACCAGGCCGAGCGCGTCAGCGTGGTCAGCGCGTTGCGGCTGTGGATCTCGTCCAGGCGGCGGATCCAGGCCTCGGCCGACTCCAGCCGGGTCTTGCGCGACAGGCGGGCGTGCAGCGCACGGGCGATGATGTCGGACTCGAACTCGCCGTGGAAGGGCAGCAGGTCGCGGCCTTCCTCGTCGCGCTTGCCGACGATGCGTGACGCGTTGGCCGTGCCGTAGAGGATTTCCTTGGCGAACAGCTCGATGAAGGGGCGCTTTTCCTCGACGACGAGGATCTCCTCGAGCCCGCGCGCGAAGTCGCGGATGTCGTCCGGCTGCAGCGGGTTGAGCATGCCGATCTTGAGGATGCGCACGCCGGCGCGACGCAGGGCGTCGTCGTCCAGGCCCATCTCCATGAAGGCCTGGCGCAGGTCGTGGTAGGTCTTGCCGGCGGTGATGATGCCCAGCCAGGCGTCGGCGTTGGGGAGCGTGACCTTGTTGAGGCCGTTTTCGCGCGCATACAGGCGGGCGAGCTCCTGGCGCGCGTAGTACAGCGTGCGCTCCATGTCGAGCGCGTCCTTGCGCACGTTCATGCCGAGGTTGACCTCGGGCGTGTAGGGGCGGCCGTCGAGCTCGACCACCGGGGTGACGAACTTCAGGCGGTCGGGGTCGACGATGGCGCTGCCGCTGCCGTCGGCGACGTTGGTGACGATCTTGAGGCCCGCCCACAGGCCCGAGATGCGCGACAGGTAGTAGCCGTGCAGGCCGAAGTCGAGGATGTCCTGCACGTTGCCCGGGTACAGCGAGGGGATGCCGACGTGGTAGAACATGGCCTCCGACTGGCTCGGCAGCGAGGACGACTTGCAGCTCGGGTCGTCGCCGAAGATGGCGAGCACGCCGCCGTTCTTGAGCGTGCCGGTGTAGTTGGCGTGCTTGAGCGCGTCGCCCGAGCGGTCCACGCCGGGTGCCTTGCCGTACCAGGTGCCGACCACGCCGTCGAACTTCTGCCCGCCGACCGTGTGCATCATCTGGGTGCCCCAGACGGCGGTGGCGGCGAGGTCCTCGTTGAGGCCGTCGACGAAGTGGATGTTGTGCTGCAGCAGCAGCTTCTGCTGCTTGATGAAGTTGGCGTCCAGCATGCCGACGGGCGAGCCGCGGTAGCCGGACACGAACATGGCGTTGTTCAGACCGCGGCGACGGTCGAAGCGGATCTGGTCCATCGTCAGGCGCACCAGCGCCTCGATGCCCCCGATGTGGATGATCCCCTCTTCTGCCGTGAATTGCCGCGTCAGGTCCTGTTTGGACGACATCGGTGTTGCCCCTCTTGAATGTGGTGTGCGCCCCGGATGTGCAACGGGCTGGCGCGCGCTCGAAATGGCGTGCTGCCAGCCCGTGTCAGCAGCGCTTGGATGCGATCAGGCGAAGCGGAACGAGACGTTGCCGAGATCCTGGAAGCGGACGTTGACGTTGTCGCCCTTCTTGACCGGGATGGCTTCGGTGACGCCGCCGGTCATGATGAAGGTGCCGGCCGGGATCTCCTGGCCGCGCTTGCCGAGCTCGTTGGCCATCATCGCGATCGCCACCAGCGGGTTGCCGAGCACGGCCGCGCCGGCGGCCATGGAGACGATCTCGCCATTGATCTCGAGCACCACGCCCAGCGTCGGCAGGTCGAGTTCGTCGAGGTTGCGCATGTTGCCGCCGATCACGAAGCGGGCCGACGAGGTGTTGTCGGCGATCACGCTCTTGAGGTCGAACTTGAAGTCGCGGTAGCGCGAGTCGATCACCTCGACCGCCGGCAGCACGAAGTCGATCGCCGCCATGACGTTGCCGATGTGGCAGCCGGGGCCGCGCAGGGGGGCCTTGGTGACGACGCAGATCTCGGCTTCGACCTTGGGGTGGATGAGTTCGTCGAACTTTACTTCGCCGCCGTCCGGCACCGACATGTAGTCGGCGATGAAGCCGAACACCGGGGTCTCGACGCCCATCTGCTTCATCTTGGCGCGCGAGGTCAGGCCCGCCTTGAGGCCGGCGATCCTGGTGCCACGCGCTTCCTTGCGGCGACGGATCTCGTCCTGGATGGCATAGGCGTCATCCCAGTCCATGTCGGGGTAGTCGTCGGTGATCTTGGTGACATCAAAAGCCTGCAGCTCGGCGTTTTCGAGGTGTTCTGCGAGCTTGGCGATGGTGGCCTGGTCGAGGGTGATTGCCATGGGTGCGGTTTCCTTGTCAGATGAAGCGGACCGACGTGCCACCGAGGCCGCCGACGTTGCAGATGAGGCTGTCGCCGGCGACGACCGGGACGAGCGGGGATTGCGAACCGGAGAGGATGATCTCGCCGGCCTTGAGGCCGAGCCCCAGGCGCCCCAGGGTGTTGGCCAGCCAGGCGATGGCGTTGACCGGCGAGCCCTGCACGGCGGCGCCGGTGGAGGTGCTGATGATGTCGCCGTTCTTGGACAGCACCATGCCGGCGAGCGCGAGGTCGAGCTGGCGCGGGCTCTTGCGCACGCCGCCGAGCACCAGCACGCCGCAGGAGGCGTTGTCGGCCACGGTGTCCTGGATCTTGATCTTCCAGTCCTTGATGCGCGAATCGACGATCTCGAAGCAGGGCACCACGCAGTCGGTGGCGCGCAGCACGTCGGCCGCAGTCACGCCCGGGCCCATGAGGTCGTGCTTGAGGATGAAGGCCACCTCGGCCTCGGCCTTGGGGGCGATCATCGACGAGGCGACGATCGGCTCGCCCTCGTTGTAGACCATGTTCGACAGCAGCTGGCCGAAGTCGGGCTGGTTCACCTTCAGCATGTCCATGACGACCTTGCTGGTGACGCCGATCTTCTTGCCGACCACGCTGTGGCCGTCGTCGAGCTGGCGCTGGATCATGCGCAGCTGGATGTTGTAGGCGTCCTCGATGGTGATGTCGGGCTCGCGGTCGGTCAGCGGCGCGACCGTGGTGAGGGTCTTGAGTGCGGTGTACAGCTCGTCGCCGTAGTGATTGATCTTGCTCTGGTCCATGTCGTGTTCCCGGTGAGGTGTTTGGTTGATGAGCCGGTGATCAGTACTTGATCATCACGTTGCGCAGTTCGGTGTAGAACTCGAGCGAGTGCACCCCGCCCTCACGGCCGATGCCCGATTGCTTGGAGCCGCCGAAGGGGGTGCGCAGGTCGCGCAGGAACCAGCTGTTGATCCAGCACAGGCCGACCTCGATGGCGTTGGCCATGCGCATGGCGCGGCTGATGTCCTGGGTGTGCACCGAGGTGGCCAGGCCGTAGCGGTTGGCGTTGACCATGTTCAGCACTTCCTCTTCGGTGTCGAAGGGCTGGATGTGGCAGCACGGCCCGAAGATCTCCTCGGTGACCACGGTCGCGGTCTCGGGCAGGCCGGTCCAGATCGTGGGCTGTACCCAGCAGCCGTCCTTGAGGTCTTCCGGCATGTCGGGGATGCCGCCGCCGCAGACGATGTTGGCGCCTTCTTCCTTGGCCTTGGCGTACATGCCCAGCACCTTGGCCTGGTGCTTCTTGCTCACCAGCGGGCCGATCTTGGTATCGGGGTCGAAGGGGCGACCCGGCTTCATGGTTTCGGCGGTGTGCTTCATCGCGGCGACCAGCTTGTCGAAGATCGGGCGCTCGACATACACGCGCTCGGTGCCGAGGCAGACCTGGCCAGCGTTCTCGAAGCAGGAGCGGGTGAGGGTGGCGATGGTGTTGTCGAAGTCGCAGTCGGCGAACACCACGGCGGCGTTCTTGCCGCCCAGTTCCAGCGACACCGGGCGGATACCGTCGGCCGCGGCCTTCATGATCGCGGTGCCGGTGCGGGTCTCGCCGGTGAAGGTGACGCCGTTGACGTCCGGGTGCGCGGTCAGGAAGGCGCCGGCCGAATCCACGCCGAAGCCGTTGACCACGTTGTACACGCCCTTGGGCAGGCCGACCTTGTTCATCACCTCGCCGAGCAGGGTAGCGGTGCTGGGGGTGTCTTCCGAGGGCTTGACGACCACGGTGTTGCCGCAGGCGAGCGCCGGGCCGGCCTTCCAGGTCATCAGCAGCAGCGGCAGGTTCCACGGGCAGATGATCGCGATCACGCCGCGCGGGGTGCGTACGCCGTAGCTGCGTGCGGTCTTGCCGTCCGGGGTGCGCATCTCGAAGGACTCGGTCGACACGTTCTTGATGGTGTCGGTGAAGATCTTGAAGTTGGCTGCACCGCGCGGGATGTCGATGTGCGAGGCGAGGTGGGCGGGCTTGCCGGTGTCGGCGATTTCGGCCTGCAGGAAGTCGTCGAAGCGGCGGTTGATCTCATTGACGACCTCGTCGAGCAGGTTGCAGCGCTCGACCACGGAGAGCTTGCCCCAGGGGCCTTTGAGTGCGGCCTTGGCGGCAGCGACGGCAGCATCGACCTCCGGCTTGCCGGCTTCGTACACCATGCCGATCAGCGCGTTGTCGACCGGGTTGCGGTTCTCGTAGGTCTTGCCGCTGGCGTTGGTGACGTACTCGCCGTTGATGAAGTTCTTGATCTCTTTCATGTTCGAAGGGTCCTCGAGTGATGTGTCGTTCGTTGTGGTCGCGGTGCGGGTGCCGCGGCCTTTTGCGCGACCCTTGAACATGAGTCGCGAGATAAATTTGTAATCTCGAGATTTTATACGCGAGATTTTCCGTGGCTGCAAGCCCGACAGGAAAAATCAGCGTGTCGCGCTCGCCCGTGCCTCGCATTCCCCGTGCGCACCTTCATGGTGCGGGCGGAGTCGTGTGCACCGCTGTGGTGCGCGCATGAGGTCGAAAGCCGTGCGGTGACGTCACTCCGGCCCCGCCTGGCCGTCGTTGCTCGATCGCGAGCCTTGTCCTTTCAAGGGCTTGTGGCACTTCGTCGCAAGCTGGTCCGCAGCTTGCTAGGCAGCTGCCATGAATGCGCCCGCCCTCGCCTCGGCCCTTGCTATTGCACCCACGCCTGCTGGCGCAGGCTGGCAGGCCCGGCTGCGTCTTGGTTTCGAGCGCCGTGGGGCACGCACGGTGCTTGTCGCGCGTGAGCACTGCGGGCCGCTGGTGGTGCAACGGCCGCTGTATCCCGAGGGTGAGGCGGTGTGCCACACCATCCTGGTGCATCCGCCGGCCGGGATCGCCGGTGGTGACCGCCTGGCACTTACGCTGGCCCTGGGGGCCGGTGCGCATGTGCTGTTGACGACGCCGGGTGCGGGCAAGTGGTACCGCAGTGCGGGTCTGCATGGCGAGCTGGTGCAGCGCATCGAGATCACAGAGGGGGGCGTGTGCGAGTTCCTGCCGCAGGAGAGCATCGTCTATGACGGTGCTCTCGGCGCCGTGACGACGGAAGTGGAACTGGGCGGATCGGCAGTGTTCATCGGTGCCGAGATGCTGTGCCTTGGGCGTACGGGTTCGGGCGAACGCTTCGGCCGGGGCGAGCTTGCGCTGCGCACGCGTATCCGCCGCGACGGCAGGCCGGTGTGGCTCGAGCGCGGCGTGCTCGAGGGCGGCGGTGCGCTGCTCGATAGTGCAGTGGGCCTGGGTGGCGAGCCGGTGAGCGCCTGCCTGCTGATTGCGGCACCCGCCTGCGATGCGGCCTTGCTGGAAGCCTGGCGGGCGGTGGAGCCCGTCGCCGGGCAGGGGGCGGTGACCCTGCTGCCCGGCCTGCTCGTCGCGCGCTGGCTGGGCCCGGCTTGCGAGCCCGGTCGGCAATGGCTGACGCGTCTGTGGAGCGTGGCGCGTCCGGCGGTGGCGGGGCGCGCAGCGCAGGTGCCGCGCATCTGGAGAACTTGAGACAAGCGTGCGCCGCCGGCCCAGGTGCCGGCCGGCGCCTGAGGAGGAAGGATGGAACTGACACCCCGCGAGAAGGACAAGCTGCTGATCTTTACCGCCGGCCTGCTGGCCGAGCGCCGGCGCGCGCGCGGCCTGAAGCTGAACTACCCCGAGGCGGTGGCACTGATCACCTGCGCCATCTTCGAAGGCGCGCGCGACGGGCGCACGGTGGCCGAGCTGATGAGCTACGGCGCAACCTTGCTCACCCGCGATGACGTGATGGAAGGCGTGGCCGAGATGATCCCCGATATCCAGGTCGAGGCCACCTTTCCCGACGGGACCAAGCTGGTGACCGTGCACAACCCCATCCTGTGAGGCCCTTGCGATGATTCCGGGTGAATACTTCGTCGCCGATGGCGACATCGAACTCAATGTCGGCCGCACCACCTTGACGCTGGTGGTGACCAACACGGGCGATCGCCCGATCCAGGTCGGTTCGCACTATCACTTTGCCGAAACCAATACCGCGCTCCACTTCGACCGTGCTGCGGCGCGCGGCTTCCGGCTGAACATTGCAGCGGGTACCGCGGTGCGTTTCGAGCCTGGTCAGTCGCGTACCGTGGAACTGGTGGCGCTCGATGGCGAGCGCGAGGTGTATGGATTCAACGGCCTGGTCATGGGAGCACTGTGATGGCGGAGATCTCGCGCCGCGCCTATGCGGAAATGTTTGGCCCGACCGTGGGTGATCGCCTGCGCCTCGCCGACACCGAACTGGTGATCGAAGTCGAGCACGACTTCACGATCTACGGCGAGGAGGTGAAGTTCGGTGGCGGCAAGGTGATCCGCGACGGCATGGGCCAGGGCCAGGGCGTCTCGGCCGACGTGGCGGACACGATCATCACCAACGCGCTCATCGTCGATGCGGTCGCCGGCATCGTGAAGGCCGACGTCGCCCTCAAGGACGGACGTATCTGGCGGATCGGCAAGGGCGGCAATCCGGACATCCAGCCTGGGGTGACGATCCCCATCGGTGCCGGTACCGAGGTCATCGCCGGCGAGGGCATGATCCTGACCGCCGGCGGCATCGACAGCCACATCCACTGGATCTGCCCGCAGCAGATCGAGGAGGCGCTGATGTCGGGCGTCACCACCATGCTCGGTGGTGGCACCGGACCCGCGACCGGCACCTACGCCACCACGTGCACGCCGGGGCCGTGGCATGTCCACCGCATGCTCGAGGCGGCCGAAGCCTTCCCGATGAACATGGGCTTCTTCGGCAAGGGCAACGCCAGCCTGCCGGCGCCGTTGAAGGAGCAGGTGGCAGCCGGTGTGATCGGGCTCAAGCTGCACGAGGACTGGGGTACGACGCCGGCGGCGATCGACAACTGCCTGACGGTGGCCGACGAGATGGACATCCAGGTTGCCATCCATTCCGACACGCTCAACGAGTCCGGTTTCGTCGAGGCGACACTGGCGGCATTCAAGGGCCGCACCATCCACACCTTCCATACCGAAGGTGCGGGCGGTGGTCATGCACCGGACATCATCAAGGCGATCAGCCGGCCCAATGTGCTGCCGTCGTCGACCAACCCGACGCGGCCCTACACGGTCAACACCATCGATGAGCACCTCGACATGCTGATGGTGTGCCATCACCTCGATCCGTCGATTGCCGAGGACGTGGCGTTTGCCGAGTCCCGCATCCGCCGCGAGACCATTGCCGCCGAGGATATCCTGCACGACAGCGGCGCGTTCTCGATGATGTCGTCGGACTCCCAGGCCATGGGCCGGGTGGGCGAGGTGGTGATCCGCACCTGGCAGACCGCGCACAAGATGAAGCTGCAACGCGGCTGGCTGGCGCCCCGGCGCGGCCCCGCCGCAGCGGTGCCGGAGGCGGTCGCGGCCATCGAGGGCAGCGACTGCAACGACAATTTCCGCGTCAAGCGCTACATCGCCAAGTACACCATCAACCCGGCCATCACGCACGGCGTCGCCCACGAGGTGGGTTCGATCGAGCCCGGCAAGCTCGCCGATCTGGTGTTGTGGCGGCCGGCATTCTTCGGCGTCAAGCCCAGCCTGATCCTGAAGGGCGGCATGATTGCCGCCGCGGCGATGGGCGATCCCAACGCCTCGATCCCGACCCCGCAGCCGGTGCATTACCGACCGATGTTCGGCAGTTTCGGCAAGGCGCTGAAGACCTCGGTGACCTTCGTTTCGGCGGCCGCCCTGGCGAATCCCGAGATCGCCGCGCTCGGGCTGCACAAGCCGCTGGTGGCGGTGCGGGGCTGCCGCAAGGTGAGCAAGGCCGACATGGTGTTGAACGATGCTACGCCCTCCATCGAGGTCGACCCCGAAACCTACGTCGTGCGTGCCGACGGCGAGCACCTGAGCTGCGAGCCGGCTGCGGCCTTGCCTATGGCACAGCGCTACTTCCTCTTCTGAGACGACATCATGCAAGCAGATTCCACTACCGTCGCACCGGTCGCCACGGTGTCGGCGCCCCCCGCTTCTTCCGCGCTGTGCCTGATCGAGGGGCGCTACAGCGGCGATGCGCCGGCGAGCGACCATCTGGAGCTCGATTTCAACACCCGCAGCAAGAGCCGCCTGCGCGCACGCCTGGCCTCCGGCGCCGAGGTTGGCCTGTTCCTGCCGCGTGGCACCATCCTGCGCGGTGGCGACCGGCTGCTGGCGAACGATGGCCGGGTGGTCGCCGTGGTGTCCGCAGCCGAAGACCTGCTCGAGGTGCGCTGCGCCACCGCGACCGAACTCGCGCGCGCAGCCTTTCATCTTGGCAACCGCCATGTCGCGGTGGAGGTCGGGCGCGATGGCGGTGGCGACTGGTTGCGCCTGCAGGCCGACCATGTACTCGAGGACATGCTCGTCGGCCTGGGAGCATTGGTAAGCACGCTGCGGGCACCCTTCGAACCCGAGGCTGGCGCCTATGCGCCCGGCCACCAGCATCCGGGCGATGGCAGCGGTGCGCGCATCCATCTGATGGCAGGGCAGTGAGCATGCACGCGGCGACGCCCCTGCTGCCCCTGTTGCGCCTGCTGCAACTGGCCAGCCCTGCTCTGCCGGTGGGCGCCTATACCTACTCGCAAGGCCTGGAGTGGGCGGTGGAGAGTGGCGTGGTCTCCAGAGAGGCGGACGCCGCGGCGTGGATCGGCGATCTGCTCGAGTGGAGCGTGGCACGCTTCGAGGCGCCGTTGCTGGCGAGTCAGCTTGCTGCCTGGGCCTGTGGCGCGGACGGCGAGGTGGCGCGGCTCAACGACGACTTTCTCGCCAGCCGGGAGACGGCCGAGCTGCGTGCCGAGACGCTGCAGATGGGCTGGTCGCTGGTCAGGCTGCTCACCGAACTGGATGCCTTCGCCGCGCTGCCGGGCTGGCGTGCGCGCCTGCTGGCGCTCGATACGCCCTGCTTTCCGACCGCCTGGTCGGCCGCTGCCGCAGCCTGGCAGGTGCCGGCCGATCAGGCCCTGGCCGCCTACCTCTGGGCCTGGGCCGAGAACCAGGTGATGGCGGCGCTAAAGGCGGTGCCGCTCGGTCAGAGCGCAGGCCAGCGCCTGCTGGCCATGCTTGGCGAGCGTATTCCGGCGCTGGTCGGGCAGGCGCTGGAGCTGCCCGAAGCGCGCTGGAGCAACTACACCCCCGGCCTGGCCATTGCCAGCAGCCGGCATGAAACCCAATACACGAGGCTGTTCAGATCATGAGCATGAATCTCTCAGAAGGCTGCGGTCGCGATCGCGGGCATCATCGCGGTCCGCTCCGAGTCGGCATCGGAGGTCCCGTCGGCTCCGGCAAGACGGCGCTCACGCTTGCGCTGTGCCTGGCGCTGCGCGACAAGTACAACATCGCCGTGGTCACCAACGACATCTACACCGCCGAGGATGCCCAGTTCCTCGTGCGCAACGAAGCGCTCGCACCCGAGCGCATCATCGGCGTCGAGACCGGTGGCTGCCCGCATACGGCGATTCGCGAGGACGCCTCGATCAACCTCGAGGCAGTCGATCGGCTCAACGCGCGCTTTCCGGGGCTGGACATCATCTTCGTCGAGTCCGGCGGTGACAACCTGGCGGCGACCTTCTCGCCCGAGCTGTCGGACCTGACGATCTATGTCATCGACGTGTCGGCCGGCGACAAGATCCCGCGCAAGGGGGGGCCGGGCATTACCCGCAGCGACCTGTTGGTGATCAACAAGATCGACCTTGCACCGCTGGTCGGCGCCTCGCTCGAGGTCATGGACCGCGATGCGCGCAAGATGCGTGGTACGCGCCCCTTCGTGTTCTCCAACCAGAAGACGGGCCAGGGACTCGCCGATATCATCGACTTCATCGAGCGTCAGGGCTTGCTGGTGGCGGCCTGAAAGGCGCCTGACGGCCTGGCTGCTTCGCAATCCCGGTAGCTTCATCTGATGTTCATTTCTTGAAAGTGCAGGAGTCTCCATCATGAACACCCATCCCGTTCGCGCGGCGCTCGTCGCCGTGGCGCTGGCCACCGTCTCCGGTGCCGCGCTCGCCCACCCCGGTCACGAAGGTGCGAGCTTCTTCAGCGGCTTCGCCCACCCGTTCGGCGGTGTCGACCATTTGCTTGCGATGCTGGCCGTCGGCCTGTACGCGGCGCGCCAGCCCGGCGCCACGCGCTGGATGCTGCCTGCAGGCTTCGTACTGGCGATGCTGGCGGGCGCGGGGTTGGGCGCCCTCGATTTCGCGCTGCCCGCGGTAGAGGCCGGCATTGCTGCCTCGGTGCTGGTGCTGGGGCTGTTGATCGCGCTTGCCGCGCGTCTGCCCGTGGCGGCGAGCTTGCCCCTCGTCGCCGCCTTCGCGCTCTTCCATGGCCATGCCCACCATGCCGAGATGGAGGGCGCCAGCCTGGCGACCTACGCCCTGGGCTTTGCGCTCGCGACCGCGCTGTTGCACGGCGCCGGCTATGCACTGACGCGGTGGACGCCGCAGACGCTGCTCGGCGACCGTATCCACCGCGCGGCCGGCGCAGCCATCGCCGGCACCGGGGCTTTGCTGCTCGGCGCCTGAGCCTGACTCCGGGGCGGCTGCGCTGGGCGCGTACGCACCCGGCGCAGCCGCTGACGCGCTCGAGCTGTTGCAGGCGTAGCTGCCCGATTGGGACTAGCATGCAGGTATCAGCACGGAGGGCATCATGGACCTGGAACATTTCGTTTGCAGCCTGCCCAAGGCCGAGTTGCACGTACACATCGAAGGCACGCTGGAGCCGGAGATGATGTTCGAGCTTGCCCGCCGCAACGGTGTGGCCCTGCCGTGGAAGAGCGTGGAAGAGACTCGCGCGGCTTATGCCTTTACCGACCTGCAGAGCTTTCTCGATCTCTACTACGCCGGCGCGGCCGCGCTGATCCATGAGCGCGACTTCTTCGAACTCGCATTGGCCTACTTCGAGCGCGCCCATGCCGACGGCGTGGTGCATGCCGAACTGTTCTTCGACCCGCAGACCCATACCGCACGCGGTGTCGCCTTTGCCACCGTCGTGGATGGCTTGGAGCGTGCCTGCGCCGAGGCCCAGGTGCGCTGGGGGATCAGTTCGCGGCTCATCCTCTGCTTCCTGCGTCATCTGAGCGAGGACGAGGGCTTCGCAACCCTCGAGCAGGCCTTGCCGCAGCTCGCCCGCATCCACGGCGTCGGCCTCGATTCGTCAGAGCGCGGACACCCTCCGGCCAAGTTCGCGCGCCTGTTCGCACGCTGCCGTGAGTTGGGCCTGCACATCGTGGCGCACGCGGGTGAGGAGGGACCGCCGGCCTACATCGCGGACGCGCTCGACGTGCTGAAGGTCGAGCGCATCGACCATGGCGTGCGTTGTGCCGAAGACCCCGCGCTGGTCGAACGCCTGGCACGCGAGCAGGTTGCGCTGACGGTATGCCCGCTGTCGAACGTCAAGCTGTGCGTGTTTCCCGATCTCGCGCAGCACAACCTGAAGCGGCTTCTTGAGGCCGGCTTGAAGGTGACGATCAACTCCGACGACCCGGCCTATTTCGGCGGCTACATCGCGCGCAACTTCATCGACACCGCGCGTGCGCTGGGCCTGAGCCGCACGCAGCTCAAGCGCATCGCCCGCAACAGCCTGGAAGCGAGCTTCGTGCCGGAGTCCTTGCGTACGCCCTGGCTGCTGCGGCTGGACGCAATGCCGGCTTGAAAGCGTATCGGCTCTTCAGTTCCTGGGGTTTTTTGCTTTGTTAGATAATTATCAAAAACTGAAATAGGGGTGCGCGTTAGACTGATGGCTCGATGACCCGGATCACGGAGTGCTGACATGAGCGTCCGACCCAACCGAGCTGCCAGCCTGCTGGCGGGCTTCTGCTTGCTGCTGCTTGCCACGCTGGCCATCGCGTCCACCGGCACCGCCGATCACAGCAAGTTCAAGGAGTTGCAGGGGCCCTTCAAGTCGGGTGAGGAGGTCACCGCGGCCTGTCTCGCCTGTCACACCGAAGCCGCAAAGCAGGTCATGGCCACACGCCACTGGACCTGGGAGTACGTCAATCCCGACACCGGCCAGAAGCTGGGCAAGAAGACCATGCTCAACGGTTTCTGCATCGGCGACCGTTCGAACGAGGCCTTCTGCCAGTCCTGTCATATCGGCTATGGCTGGAAGGACGAGACCTTTGACTTCACGGCCGAGAACAAGGTCGATTGCCTGGCTTGTCACAACACCGGCGCCTACCGCAAGCTGGCCGGCTTCGCGGGTCATCCACCGTACGAGCGCATCGAGTTCCCGCCCAAGTCCGGCAAGTTCGTCGAGGCCACCGATCTTGCCAGCGTGGCACAGAGCATCGGTGCCACCTCGCGGCGCACCTGCGGCGCCTGCCATTACTTCGGCGGTGGTGGCGACGGCGTCAAGCATGGCGACCTTGACTCCTCGCTCAACAAGCCCGACAAGGCGCTCGACGTGCACATGGCGGCGGACGGGCTCAACTTCACCTGTGCGAGCTGTCACAAGACGGACAAGCATGCCGTCGCCGGCAGCCGCATCAGCATGACCGGCGCCGACCCGCACGGCGCGATCATGCGAGGCGAGAAGACCGACCGCAATCCCGCGACCTGCCAGGCCTGCCATGGCGACCGACCGCACAAGGGTAACTTCCAGCACTCGGAGCGCCTCAACGACCATACCCGCACGCTGGCCTGCCAGACCTGCCACATCCCCGAGTTTGCGCGCGGTGGCGTGCCCACCAAGATGGGCTGGGACTGGTCCACTGCCGGCAAGCTGACACCTGAGGGCAAGCCCTTCCAGCTCAAGGACGACAGGGGACACGTCATCTACGACAGCAAGAAGGGCGATTTCGTGCTCGGCGAGAACGTGCAGCCCGATTACCTGTGGTTCAACGGCCAGGTGAGCTACACCCAGCCCGATACCCGCATCGACCCTGCTACCCGGGTGGCGATCAACACCTTCCATGGCACCCCCGGGGCGTCCGATGCACGCATCTGGCCGGTCAAGACCTTCCACGGCAAGCAACCTTATGACACCGAGCACCTGACTCTGCTCGTGCCGCACACCGCGACGCCGGACGACACCGCCTTCTGGTACAACTTCGACTGGCCCAAGGCGCTTCAGGCCGGTGCGGACGCCACCGGCCAGCCCTACAGCGGCAAGTTCGACTTCGTCGAGACCTCCATGCTGTGGCCGATCACCCACATGGTCGCGCCCAAGGACAAGGCGCTCGACTGCGCCCAGTGCCACGCCAACGACGGGCGGCTCGCCGGGGTGCCCGGAGTGTGGATGCCGGGCCGCGACCGCAACGCGATGCTGGACACCTTCGGTTTCGGTCTTGCTGGCTTGATGCTGCTTGGTGCGATCGGCCACGGTGGACTGCGCTTCCTGACCCGCAACAAGCGCAAGGAGCACTGACATGAGCGAGCGCATCTACCTGTTCACGCGCTTCGAGCGCTTCTGGCACTGGATGCAGGCAGCGCTGATCATCACGCTGCTGGTCACCGGTTTCGCCATCCACGGCAGCCATGGGCTGCTCGATTTCCGCACCGCTGTCGAAGTGCACGAGCTGGCTGCCTGGCTGCTGATTGGGTTGTGGGTCCTGGCGATCTTCTGGCACTTCACCACCGGGCAGTGGAAGCACTACGTACCGACGCTGAGCAATATCGACCGCATGGTGAAGTACTACGCCTACGGCATCTTCATCGGCGCGCCGCACCCCTACAAGGTGACGGTCGAGCGCAAGCACAACCCGCTGCAGCGCATCGCCTACCTCGGTGTGAAGCTGCTCATCAATCCGCTGGTGTGGGTCTCGGGGCTGGTCTACTTGTTCTGGGGGCGGCTGCAGCCGCTGATGCCCGATGGCCTCGGCCTGCAGCAGGTGGCGCAGCTGCACACCCTGGGGGCCTTCCTGATGCTGGCCTTCCTGATCATCCACGTGTATCTGGCCACCGCCGGACACACACCGCTCGCCCACATCAAGGCGATGATCACCGGCTGGGAGGACGTGCACGACGAGGGCGGCGCCACCGCCAAGCCGGCCGCACCCGCCCGCCACTGAGGCGGTGGAGGCGGTTTGAGCAGGCCAACTTTTGCCTTGGATGAGGTCTAATGGTCTCCCCATGCCCAGAGGAGTGTCCGCCGATGAAGCCCCCCCGCATCGTCGTGATGGCCGGCAGCCGCCGTGCCGAGGCCCTGTCCCGTCGTGTCGCCTTCGCCTGCGTACAGGCCTTGCAGGCGGCCGGTGCCGAAGTCGAGCATGTCGAGCTCGCCGACTATCCGGCGCCGCTCTACGATGGCGACCTCGAGGCGGCACAAGGGCTGCCGGACTGTATCGTGCGTCTTCAGCACATCCTGCATGCGAGCGATGGCCTGCTGGTGGTGAATCCCGAGTACAACGGCTCGGTCACGCCGCTGTTGAAGAACACGCTCGACTGGTGCTCGCGCCCCAATCCTGCGGATCGCGCGCGCTCGGGCGGCGCGGTGTACGCAGGACGAGCGGCCGCGGTGGTGGGCAGCTCGCCGGGCGCGCTGGGCGGGATGCGCGTGCTCTTCCATGTGCGCGACATCCTCGGCTATCTCGGCATGCAGGTGATCCCGCAGCAGCTCGCGGTCGCCAAGGCGGGCGATGCGGTGGGCGAGGACGGACGGCTGAAGGATGGCGCGCAACAGGCGATGCTCGAGGCGCTGGCGGTTGCGCTGGCCGACTGCGCGCGCCGGCTACGCGCCTGAACGCATGTCCGCTTCCCGCAGCGCCTGCAGCAGCTGTCGAGCCTGCTGCAAAACGCGCTCGGCTTCGTCCGCATCGAAATCGCTGGCGTAACGTTTCTTGACACCCTGTTCATTGAGCAGCATGTGGCGAGCGGGTTGCACGCCACGCTGGGCCAGACTGCTGCGGGTGCATTCGAGTGCACAGCCGTCGATGGCGAGGATGGGGCGGCCGGACTGAGCGATCCGCACCAGGTGCGGTACGTTGCCGCCGACCCCGGCGATGCAGGACATCTCGGCCTCGCCTTCGCGGTCCAGGCGCAGCGCGACGTGGTTCGCCATCTGCGCGGCACTGGAGCAGCCGGAACAGGAGTAGACGAGGGGCAGGTCCTTCTTGCGCCCGGCCATGGCGGAGCCTCGCAGGTGCTGGTGACGGAAGCTGCCAGTTTACCCCGCTTCGGCCCGATGGGCGCGGCGTCAGCGCCGAGCCACTGCGGGCGCTCTCCGCTCAGCCGTTAGAATGCGCCGTCCCGCAACGCATTGAGCCGAGTCCACACGTGTCCTGCAGACGCCGCTTCCACCATGGCACCAACCCCGCCCGCGCTCAGAGCATCGCCGAGTTGCGCGCAATGGCTGCACGCCGGCTACCGAACTTCTGCCTCGAGTATCTCGAGGGCGGTGCCGATGACGAGATCACGCTGTCGCGCAACCGCAAGGCGTTGGATGAGGTGCTGTGGTTGCCGCGCACCCTGGTCGATGTGTCGCAGCGTGAGCTTGCCGTGCCCTTGTTCGGCCAGGACAGTGCGCTGCCGATGGTGATCGCGCCAACCGGTTTCAACGGTTTGCTTGCGGATGGTGGCGACCGGGTGCTGGCCGAGGTTGCGCATGCGGCCGGGATCCCCTTCTGTCAGAGCATGGTGTCGACCGTCGCCCTCGAGGACATCGTTGCCACCGGGGTGCGGCACTGGATGCAGATCTACCCGTTCAAGGACCGCGACAACGTTGCTGCGGTGGTGAAGCGCGCCGAACTTGCGGGCTCGGAGGCGATCGTGCTTACCACCGACGCTTCGGTGTTCGGCAACCGCGAGTGGGACCGGCGCAATTACCGCGCACCGATAAAGCTGAACCTGTGCAACCTCATCGATGTGGCCTGGCATCCGCGCTGGGTGTGGGACGTGCTGGTGCCGCGCGGCATGCCGCGCTTTCGCAACCTGGGCAACTTGCCTGCGGGCATGGACAGTGCGCGCAACGCGGCGACCTGGCTTGCGGCGCAGATGGATACCTCGCTGACCTGGGACGATGTGTGCTGGCTGCGTGCACTGTGGCCGCGCAAGCTGTTGGTGAAGGGCGTCCTGATGCCCGAGGACGCATTGCGCGCGCGCGACGCCGGGGCGGATGGCGTGGTGGTGAGCAACCACGGCGGGCGCCAGCTCGATACCGTGCCGGCCCCGATCGAGATGCTGGCCGCGGTGCGCGAGGCGGTCGGGCCCGACATGACGGTGATCGTCGACAGCGGCTTTCGCCGCGGCAGCGATTTCGTCAAGGCACGCGCACTGGGTGCGGATGCCGCGATGTCGGGCAGGGCGACGCTCTACGGCCTGGCGGCGGCCGGCCATGGCGGCGCTGCACGGGCGGTAGAGATCCTGCGCAGCGAAATGGCGCGCACCCTCGGCCTGATCGGCTGTGCGCAGATGCGTGAGGTGGACGGGCGCTACGTCGGACGCGGCTGAAGCCGCCAGCTTTTATGCCGACTGCCCCGACAGTCCGTGGTTTACACGCCCCACACCACCGGGGTGCCCTCGCGCTGCGATTCTTCCAGCATGTTGAGCAGGGGCCAGGCGCGTTGGGCGAGGCCGACCGGGGCGTTCATGCCGCTGCGGCCGGCTTCCTTGTCGGCTTCGTCATCGTCTTCGGTGCGTCCGCGCTCGAGTTCGGCCTGGCGCTGGCGGTCCTCTTCGATCGCGGCCTTGAGGCGCGCGATGGCTTCGGGGATCTGCTCGACGGTGACGATGCCCTTGCCGTCGTCGGGGTCCTTGCCGAGGAGGGTGATGAGCCGCTTGGCGATGTCGCCGAACATGATCACGTCGGCACTGGCATTGGACTTGAAGGTGACCAGCATGGAATCCGTTCTCCTGATGTTTTACAGACCCTTGACCGCGTAGATGCCGGGCGCGTTGCGCCAGTAACCCTTGTAGTCCATGCCGCAGCCGAACAGGAAGCGGTCGGCGATGTCGAGGCCGGTGAAGTCGGCGCGCATGCCGGGCGTAGCCTTGCGGTCGTGGAGCTTGTGCACCAGCACGGCGGAAAGCACCTCGGCGGCGCCTTCTTCCTGCAGGTGCTCGATGATGGCCTTGAGCGTGTGGCCTTCGTCGAGGATGTCGTCGAGTACCAGCACGGTGCGGCCACGCAGGTCCTGGGTGGGGCGTACGCGCCAGTCGAGCAGCGTGCCCTGCAGTGCGTGGCCGTAGCGGGTGGCGTGGAGGTAGGCGACTTCGAGCGGGAAGGGCAGGCGCGGCAGGATGCGACCGGCGAGAATCAGGCCGCCATTCATCACCGCGTAAACGAGTGGGTTGCGCTCCCCCAGGCGGGCGGTGATCTCCGCTGCCATGCGGTCGAGTGCAGCTTCGACGGTGGCGTCGTCGGCCAGGCAGTCGGCTTCTTCGCGGGCGCGCTTGATTTGTTCGAGGTCGAGAGACATGTTCGGGGTCCTGGTGGGCGGTGACCGATCGGCTGGCCGGTCGCGCATTTTAGCGCCGACCACGCGTGGACGCTTGTGCGCGCTCCTGCGCCGCGGTAAAAGGTGCGGGTCTCCGCCCTTGCCTGGAATGCTGCCATGCCCATCCACGAAATCCGCCATCCCCTCGTGCGCCACAAGATCGGCCTGATGCGCGAGGCGGACATCAGCACCAAGAAGTTTCGCGAACTGACTGCCGAGATCGCACGCTTGCTCGCCTACGAGGCGTGCAAGGACTTCCCGCTCGAGGACGTGGAGATTCAGGGCTGGGCCGGGCCGGTGAAGATCGAGCAGATCAAGGGCAAGAAGGTCACTGTGGTGCCCATCCTGCGCGCCGGCCTGGGCATGCTCGACGGCGTGCTCGACATGGTGCCGAGTGCCAAGGTGAGCGTGGTCGGCATCGCGCGCAACGAGGAGACGCTGCAGCCAGCGCCCTACTTCGAGAAGTTCGTCGGCCAGCTCGATGAGCGCATGGCGTTGATCATCGACCCGATGCTCGCCACCGGCGGCTCGATGGTGGCGACCGTCGACATGCTCAAGCGCAATGGCTGTGCCCATGTACGTGCGCTCGTGCTGGTGGCTGCGCCCGAGGGGATTGCGCTGATGAACGCGCAGCATCCGGATGTGGATATCTACACCGCGAGCATCGACAGCCACCTCAACGAGCACGGCTACATCATCCCCGGGCTGGGCGATGCCGGTGACAAGATCTTCGGCACCCGGCACAACTGAACGCCCGGCGGCGCTCCGGTGCCGTCCGTCATCGCCGTTTCATCCATAACGACAACCTTGCCGGCGGTGCGGCGCGTTTGCTGCGAACGTCCGGCGGAGAACCTCCATGCGTGAAATTCCCATCCAGTCGGCCGATCCGCTGTGGCGGCAGGCCATCTCAGGCGCCCAGATCCTGTTCGTCGCCTTCGGCGCGCTCGTGCTCGTGCCACTGCTCACCGGGCTCAACCCGGCGCTTGCGTTGCTAGGCGCCGGGGTCGGTACCCTGCTGTTCCAGCTCATCACCGGGCGCCAGGTGCCGATTTTCCTGGGTTCGAGCTTTGCCTTCATCGCGCCGATCATCTTCAGCATCCAGACCTGGGGGCTGCCGGCGACCATGGGTGCGCTCGCCTGCGTGTCGCTGATGTACTTCCTCTTCGCCGGGGTGGTGTGGAGGCACGGCGCCGAGATCGTGCACCGCTACATGCCGCCGGTGGTGGTGGGGCCGATCATCATGATCATCGGCCTGTCGCTGGCGGCGGTGGGCGTGAACATGGCAATGGGGCGCTCGGGCGACGGCAAGATCGAACTCGTACCCTACGCGACGGCAATGACGGTGGCGGCGATCGCCTTCGGGGTGACGGTCATCGTCGCCGTGTTCGCGCGCGGCTTCCTCAAGCTGGTGCCCATCCTGTGCGGCGTCGGCGCCGGCTATGTGGCGGCGATCCTGTTCGGGCTGGTGGATTTCGGCGTGGTGGCGGCAGCCCCCTGGTTTGCGATGCCGCAGTTCGTGGCGCCGAGCTTCGAGCTGGCGGCCATCCTCTTCATGCTGCCGGTTGCGCTGGCACCGGCGATCGAGCACGTTGGCGACGTGCTCGCGATCGGCGGCGTGACCGGCAAGGACTACACCGAGAAGCCCGGCCTGCATCGCACGCTGGCCGGTGACGGCGTCGGCGTGTTGTTCTCCGGCCTGATCGGCGGGCCGCCGATCACCACCTACTCCGAGGTGACCGGCGCGGTCACGCTGACCAAGAACTACAACCCGGCGATCATGACCTGGGCTGCGGTGCTGGCCATCATCCTGGCCTTCTTCGGCAAGTTCAATGCGCTGCTGGCCTCGATTCCGGTGCCGGTGATGGGCGGCATCATGATGCTGATGTTCGGCTCGGTGGCGAGCGTGGGCCTGAACACCCTGATCAAGGCGCGCACCGACCTCGACGAGCCGCGCAACCTGGTGATCGTCTCCGCGGTGCTGGTGATGGGGATCGGTGGCCTGGCGCTGAACTTCGACGGCCTCACGCTGCAGGGCGTCAGCCTGTGCGGCGTTGTCGCCGTGGTGTTGAACCTGATCCTGCCGAATCGTCAAGGGCGCGCTTGAGCGCACGAAGCACCAGCCGAAGCGCCGGCGCAAGCACCGGTAGCAGCGCGGCCGGTGTGCCGCGCAGGCGCTTGTAGAGCAGCCAGCCCAGCCAGGCGCGCTTGGCAATGCGCAGGCTGAGGCGGGGGCGGGCGGCGAGCAGGGCGAGGGCGCCGAGCGACAGCAGCGGGGCCTGTTCCTTGGCCCATGCGAAGTGTTCGCGCACACCGTCGACGCGGTCGAGGGTGGCGTCGACACCCTCCAGCCGCCAGGACAGGTCTGCGCGCTGGCTGGCGGCGCGCAACTGCAGGCGTTGCTTGCGCAGTGCGAGTTCGAGCGTGCGTGGATCCGTCCTCATGACAAGATCAGGCGTCCTCGTCGCGCCGCTGGACTGCCTGGCGGTCGCGCTTGAGTTCAGCCAGGCTGGCGGCAAACAGCTGGCTGCCGCGGCGCAGTTCGCGTGCGGCGTTGGTGGCGGCGAGCAGGCCGCCGCCCAGGCATGCCGCAGTGGCCACGCCGAGCGCCAGCAGGCGGTGTTCCTCCCAGAACAGCACGGTGAGGAAGATGAGCAGGAAAACCAGGCCGAAGCCGAGCAACAGGCCGCATAGCACGATGTTGAGCGCCACTGCGCTCAGTCGCAGCTTTTCTTCCTGCAGCTCGACCGTCAGTAGTTCGAGCCGGGTCTGCACCGTCTGCAGCCCGGCATCGATTGCGCCGCGCAGGGTTTCGGCCAGGCGCGGTCGACGTGGCTCGGCCATGGCGCCGTGCCTTAGCGCCGGCTCGAAAGCAGGCCGAGCAGGAAGGCGACGCCTGCGGCAATGCCCACCGCCTGCCAGGGCTTCTCATGTACGTAGTCGTCAGTGGCACGCGCCGCCTTGCGCCCGGTGTCGACGATGGCGTCTTCGGCATCCTTGAGGCGCTCTTTGGCGAGCGTCAGTCGTGCGCCGAGGCGGCCATGGACATCGGCTGCCTTGCCCTTGGCGTCATCTGCGGTCAGTTCGAGGAGCTCTTCGGCGTCGTTGATGAGGGTTCTGAGGTCCTCGATCAGCTTGTCCTTGGATGTGTCTGTGGTCGTGCTCATGATGGCCTCCTGAAGTTGAGTGACTACGACAATGGCGGACGATCGAAGGTTTCGTCGTCAAGGCTAGACCGATTGCGGGGTAATGGCAATTTCCCTAGCCCGTGGCGCTATTGCCATGTCGAATGCAGCGGTGTTGCGTCGCAGCAATTCGTGTAGCATCAGGTCAGACGCCGGCTTGCGATTCAGGGCCGTCGCTGCAGTGGAGGGACTGGCGGACCCTTGCAGCGCCGAGCGCCCCTACCCGGCTGCCATCACAGACCAAGATCGATATGCCTCCTTCATCCGACATTGCCACTCAGCCCGTCGAGGTGCTGCCCGACTATCTCAGCCGGACGTACTCCTGGGCTTATCTCGATCCGCGCACCGTGCCCTGGCTCGATCGCTCGCCGGTCGTGTCTGCGATCCTGTGGGGTAACGCGGCCCGCCTCATGCGGTGGGCGGTTGCGCAGTTTGTGCCCGGCGAAACGGTGCTACAGGCCGCGTGCGTGTATGGAGGCTTCTCGCCGATGCTGGCGCGCCGGGTGGGGGAGCAAGGCCGTCTCACGGTCCTCGATGTAGCGCCGATCCAGGTTGATAACGTGCGCCGCAAGCTGGTCGGCCTGCCGCAGGCCGAGGCACGCGTGGCCGATCTCACCCGGCGGCAGGATGCGTGTTTCGACGCGGCGTGCTGCTTCTTCCTGCTGCATGAGGTGCCGGCGCGCGAGCGCCGGCTGATCGTGGCCAATCTGTTGGCTGCGGTTAGGCCGGGCGGGCGGGTCGTATTCGTGGACTACCATCGCGCCAGTGCCTGGCACCCCCTGCGGCCGCTCATGGGCCTGGTGTTCCGCTGGCTCGAACCGTTTGCGCAGTCGCTGCTCGACACACCCATCGAATCCATGGCTGAGACGGCATCCGACTTTAAATGGCGCAAGCAAACCTGCTTCGGCGGGCTGTATCAGCTCGTCGTCGCCACCCGGCGCCAGGTTTCTGCGTGACGGTCGCGGTCTCTACAGAGACCAGTCGTAGTCGATCGTCAGCGGGGCGTGGTCGGAGAAGCGCTGTGCTTTGTAGACCGAGGCGTTCAGCGCTGCGGCGGCCAACTCTGGAGTGGCGATCTGGTAGTCGAGGCGCCAGCCCACGTTCTTCGCCCACGCCTGGCCGCGATTCGACCACCAAGTGTAGCAGTCGTCGGTGGCCTCGGGGTACAGACGGCGATAGACGTCCACCCAACCTTGCTCGTCGAACAGGCGGCTGAGCCAGGCGCGTTCCTCGGGCAGAAAGCCGGAGTTCTTCTGGTTCGATTTCCAGTTCCTGAGGTCGATCTCGCGGTGGGCGATGTTCCAGTCCCCGCACACCACCACTTCCTGGCCGCTGGCGAACAGCGTCGCCATATGGGGAAGGAAGCGTTCCATGAAGGCGAACTTGATCTGCAGGCGTTCCTCCGAACTCGAGCCTGATGGCAGGTAGAGCGACACCACGGAGAGTTTGCCGAAGTCCAGCTGCAGGAAGCGACCCTCGGCGTCGATGTCGGCGATGCCCAGGCCTTCGATGACACGGTCTGGTGCGTGGCGGCTGTAGATACCGACGCCGCTGTAGCCCTTCTTTTCGGCGTGGTGGAACCAGCCCTTGAGCCCCGCCGGCGCCCGCATTGCGTCGCTCAGGTCGCCCGCCTGAGCCTTGAGCTCCTGCAGGCAGACGAGGTCCGCCTGCTGGTCCGGAAGCCAGTCGAAGAGCCCCTTGGTCGCTGCCGAGCGGATGCCGTTGAGGTTGAGTGAGATGATGCGTAACATGGGCGGTTCTATGAATGACGCTGCGTGGCAGCCAGAAGAACGTGGATTTTAGCCGGGATTTCATCGAACTCGCCTGCCGCAAGGGGGTGTTGCGCTTCGGCGCCTTCGTCACCAAGGCGGGGCGCAACTCGCCTTACTTCTTCAACGCCGGCCTGTTCGACGACGGTGTGTCCTTTCGCGAGCTGTGCGGATTCTATGCGCGTACGATTCGCGCCTCGGGCGTCGCCTGCGACATGCTGTTCGGCCCTGCCTACAAGGGCATCCCGCTCGTGGCCGGCACGGCGATCCGGCTCGCCGAGGAGGGCGTCGACCTGCCGTTCGCGTTCAACCGCAAGGAGGCGAAGGATCACGGCGAGGGCGGAACGCTCATCGGCGCGCCGCTCAAGGGCCGCGTGCTGATCCTCGATGACGTCATTTCTGCGGGGACGTCGGTGCGTGAGTCGGTGGAGCTGATCCGTGCTGCTGGTGCGACGCCGGCTGGCGTCGTCATTGCGCTCGACCGCATGGAGCGTGGCAAGACTGCGCTGTCCGCCGTCGAGGAAGTGCGCGAAACCTTCGGCATTCCTGTCATTGCGGTGGCGACACTCGAGGACCTGATCGGCTACCTTGCCGGCAGCCCCGAACTGGCCGCGAACCTGGATGCGGTCAAGGCCTATCGGGACTTGTATGGAATCGCATCGCGCTGAGACAGGTCTCGTCTTGCTCGCGTGCGCGCTCGTCCTCGCCGGAGTGCCGGGAGAGTCCGTAGCGCAGGCGGGCGGGCGTACGATCTACTGCTGCGACGTCGGTGGCCAACCGGTGTGCGGCGATATCCTGCCTGCAGCCTGCTATGGCCGGGCGTATCGCGAGATGAGCCCTTCGGGCGTGGTACGGCGCGTGGTAGCCGCGCCCTTGACGCCGGAGGAGATCGCCCGCCGTGCCGAGGTCGAGCGCCAGCACCGTGCTGCAGAGGCCGATCGCCAGCGCCAGTTGCGCCTGGATCAGGCGCTGCTCGAAACCTATCGCAGTCTGGACGACCTCGATAGCCGGCGCGACCGCGAACTGCGCGATCTCGACCGCAGCATCCGGGAACTGCGCGAGCGCGAGTCGGAACTCGTCAAGCGCCAGAGCGCACTGATCTCGGATGCGACCCAGACCGACGACAGCGCGGTTGCCGCCAGCCTCGAGGAAGACATCCGCACGCTGGATAGCGAGATCATTACGCAGTCGCGCGTGATCGCCGCCAAGTTGCGCGAGCGCAGCGCCGTGCTCGACCGCTTCGAGGAGCATCGGCAGCGCTACGTTGAGTTGATGGGGGCGCCCTCTGCCAATGGTGTGTCCCGCAATGGCAGGGGCGTGGTGCCAGGCTCGAACGACTGAGGGTTGGCGCGGCCTGTTGTCGCAAAACGAGGTCCAGCATGCTTCCTGGTGGTGCCACCGAAACACGCGTGCGTGCGGCTTGCCCGCATGACTGTCCCGATACCTGTGCGATGGAGGTCACCGTGTCGGGGGCTCGCGCCATCAAGGTGCGTGGTGCTGCCGACATGCCGTTCACCGATGGTGTGCTATGCACGAAGGTGGCGCACTACCTCGAGCGTGTGTACTCCGATCAACGCTTGCTGCATCCGATGAAGCGGGTCGGGCGCAAGGGGGAGGGGCGTTTCGAGCGCATCTCCTGGGATGAGGCGCTCGACACCATCGCCGCACGCTTTCGCGCCATCGCTGCGGACGATCCACGCTCGATCCTGCCTTACAGCTATGCTGGCACCATGGGCCTGGTGCAGGGGGAAAGCCTCGATCGCCGCTTCTTCCATCGCCTTGGCGCGTCGCTGCTCGACCGTACGATCTGCGCCTCCGCGGGGGCATTGGGCTGGAAGGCGACGGTGGGGGCCTCGATCGGGACGGACCCGGAAGCGGTCGCCGACGCAAGGCTGATCCTGATCTGGGGCGGCAATCCGGTGGTGTCCAACCTGCATGGCTGGCGCCATATCCAGGAGGCGCGGCGGCGTGGCGCCAAACTGGTGTGCATCGATCCACGGCGCTCGGAGACTGCCGCCAAGTGCGATGTCCATCTCGCACCCTGGCCCGGCACCGATGGTGCGCTCGCGCTGGCGATGATGCAGGTGCTGATCGCGGAGGACCGGCTCGATCACGACTACATCGCCCGTCATACCCTGGGCTTCGATGCGCTTGCCGAGCGCGTGCGTGCATTCACACCTGAATGGGCGGCGCCGCTGACCGGGCTGGACGCCAGCGTGATCCGCGACCTCGCACGCGAGTATGGTTCGACCACACCGACCCTGATCCGGCTGAACTACGGCCTGAACCGCTGCGCCGGCGGCGGCATGGCGGTGCGCAATATCGCCTGCCTGCCTGCGCTCACAGGGGCCTGGCGTCATGCAGCGGGTGGTGCCCTGCTGTCGACCTCGGGCAACTATCCCGTCGATGGCCATGCGTTGGCGCGCCCCGACCTTTATCCCCATGCCGCTGGGCGGCCGCCGCGCACCGTCAATATGGCCTTCATCGGCGAGGCGCTGCTCGAGGCCACCGATCCACCGATCCGGGCGGTGTATGTCTACAACGCCAACCCGGTGGCAGTGGCGCCCGACAGTAACCGGGTGAAGGCCGGCTTCGCGCGCGAGGACCTGTTCTGCGTCGTTCACGAGCTGTTCCAGACTGATACTGCCGACTATGCCGATATCCTGCTGCCGGCGACGAGCCAGCTGGAGCATCGCGATGTCCATACCAGCTACGGCCATCTCAACGTGGTGGCGAACATGCCGGCGATTGCACCTCTGGGCGAGGCCAAGCCCAACACCGAGGTCTTCCGCCTGTTGGCGGCGCGCCTCGGGCTTGCCCATCCCGCCCTGTTCGAGTCCGACGACAGCATCGCCGCCAGGGCTTTCCGGCAAGACGATGAGCGTGCCCGCGGCCTCGCACCCGAACAGCTCGCCGAACACGGCTGGGCGAGACTGAACCTTGCGAGCCCCTTCGTGCCGTTCGCCAATGGCGGCTTTCGTACGCCGTCGGGGCGCTGCGAGTTCCATTCCGGCTTGCTTGCCGGCCTCGGGCTCGACCCCTTGCCGGCCTGGCATCCGCCTGCCGAATCAGTGGTCAGCAATCCCGCGCTGGCGGCGCGCTACCCGCTGGCCCTGATCACGCCACCGGCACGCAACTTTCTCAACAGCAGCTTCGCCAACCTGCCGCGCTTCCGCGACGAGCAGGGCGGTCCCGTCCTCCAGATCCACCCCGATGATGCCGCTGGGCGCGGAATCGGCGACGGTCAGCGCGTACGCATCCATAATGACCGCGGCGAATTCCATGCGCGCGCCGTGGTGACGACCGGGGTCAGGCCGGGGGTCGTGGTCAGTCCCTCGGTGTGGTGGCACAAGCTGTCCGGCGACGGCAACAACGCCAACGCGGTGACGGCGTCCACGGCCACCGACATGGGCGGCGGGCCGATCTTCTACGATTGCCTGGTGGAGGTGTCTTGCGCATGAGCTCACATGAGGACGCGCTCGATGCCGTCGCCGGCTGCCTTGCCGAAGCGCAGCGCGTGCTCTTCATCACCGGTGCCGGGATCTCGGCAGATTCGGGGCTGCCGACCTATCGCGGCATCGGCGGTCTCTACCACGAGCGCCTTACCGAGGATGGCCTGAGCATCGAGCAGGCGCTGTCGGGCCAAATGATGGCTGCCCGACCGGCGCTGACCTGGAAATACCTGGCCGAGATCGAGGCCAGTTGCCGTGGCGCGCGGCCCAACGTCGCCCATGACATCATTGCCGCGCTCGAGCGCGAGCGTGGCGGGGTATGGGTGCTGACCCAGAACGTCGATGGCTTTCATCGCCTGGCGGGTTCGCGCAACCTGATCGAGATCCACGGCAACCTGCACCGCCTGCGCTGCACCGAGTGCCCGCACGCGCGCAGCCTGCCTGATTTCGAGGGCATGCAGATTCCACCCGCCTGCCCGGTTTGTGGCGGCGTGATGCGGCCCGATGTCGTGCTCTTCGGCGAGGCGCTGCCGACAGGCGCGGTGCAGCGGCTGGAGGCCCTGGTGATGCATGGGCTCGATCTGGTGGTGTCGATCGGTACGACCAGCGTCTTCCCCTACATCGCGGGGCCGGTGGTGCACGCCTGGCGCATGGGTGTGCCTACGGTGGAGATCAATCCGGGCGACACCGAGGTCAGCGCCATCGTTACCCATCGCCTGCGCATGCGGGCCGCGGAAGCCCTGCCGGAACTGTGGCGGCGCATGCGCCCGTGCGAGCCCGCCGAGGGCTGAGCCAGGACGCGAAACGGGCCGGGAGGCTCGCGCCCACCCGGCCCGCCCCTTCCATTCCTGGTTTGTCCTAGAGCAGCACGCGCTCGATCCCGCCGTTGTTGGCCTTGGCGACGTAGTCGGGCAACCAGTTCTCGCCCAGCAAGTGTTTGGCCAACTCCACCACGATGTAGTCGGGTTCGATGCCGCCCGCATCGTTGGCGTAGCGGTGCATGCCCTGCAGGCAGCTCGGGCAGGAGGTCAGCATCTTGACCTTGGCGTTCGGGTCGTCACCACGCAGCTTGGCGGCGCCCTTCTCGATCTCCTCCTGCTTGCGGAAGCGCACCTGGGTCGAAATGTCCGGCCGTGCCACCGCCAGGGTGCCGGATTCACCGCAGCAGCGGTCGGACAGGTCGACACGCGTGCCCATCAGTTCGTTGGCGACCTTGATGCCGGAATGCACCTTCATCGGCGTGTGGCAGGGCTCGTGGTACATGTACTTCACGCCACTCACGCCTTCGAGCCTGACGCCCTTTTCCATCAGGTACTCGTGGATGTCGAGCAGGCGGCAGCCGGGGAAGATCTTCTCGAATTCGTATTTCTGCAGCTGGTCCATGCAGGTGCCGCAGGACACGATCACGGTCTTGATGTCGAGGTAGTTCAGCGTGTTGGCGACGCGGTGGAAGAGCACGCGGTTGTCGGTGGTGATCTTCTGGCCCTTGTCCTCTTCGCCGGCCGCGGTCTGCGGATACCCGCAGCACAGGTAGCCCGGCGGCAGCACGGTGTGCGCGCCGACGTGGTAGAGCATGGCCTGGGTCGCGAGACCCACCTGGCTGAACAGGCGCTCCGAGCCACAGCCCGGGAAGTAGAACACGGCCTCGGAGTCGCCATTGGCCTTCTGCGGGTCGCGGATCACCGGGATGACCTTGTCGTCCTCGATGTCGAGCAGCGCGCGGCTGGTCTTCTTGGGCAGGTTGCCGGGCATCGGCTTGTTGATGAAATGGATCACCTGGGCCTTGATCGGCGCCTTGCCGAGCGTGGCCGGCGGCGTCTTCACCTGCGGCTGGATGAGGCCGAACTTCTTGCCCATCTCATGCGCCCAGCGCTGCGCCTTGTAGCCCCAGTCCATCATGCCGACGCGCATCGCCTTGATGGTCGCCGGATCCTTGATGGTGAGGAAGGCCATCGCCGCGGCCTTGCCCGGGTTGAAGGACTTCTTGCCCTGCTTGCGCAGCAGGTTGCGCATCTTGATCGACACGTCGCCGAAGTCGATGTCCACCGGACAGGGTTTCTCGCACTTGTGGCAGATCGTGCAATGGTCGGCCACGTCCTCGAACTCGGCCCAGTGCGCGAGCGATACGCCACGGCGGGTCTGCTCCTCGTACAGGAAGGCTTCGATCAGCAGCGAGGTGGACAGGATCTTGTTGCGCGGGGAGTAAAGCAGGTTGGCCCGCGGCACGTGGGTCGAGCACACCGGCTTGCACTTGCCGCAGCGCAGACAGTCCTTGATGTCGTGGGCGATGTCGCCGACGTCGGTCTGCTCCATGATGATGGACTCATGGCCCATCAGGTTGAAGCTGGGGGTGTAGGCGTTGTCGAGGTTGCCCTTGATCGGGCCCTTGCGCATGAGCTTGCCGCGGTTGAATCGACCGTCCGGGTCGACCTTGGCCTTGTAGTCCCAGAAGCTCGCCATCTCCTCGTCGGTGAGGTAGTCGAGCTTGGTGATGCCGATGCCGTGCTCGCCGGAGATCACGCCGTCCAGGCTGCGTGCCAGCGCCATGATGCGGTCGACCGCGCGGTTGGCGGTCTGCAGCATCTCGTAGTGGTCGGAGTTGACCGGCAGGTTGGTATGCACGTTGCCGTCGCCGGCATGCATGTGCAGGGCGACGAAGACGCGACCGCGCAGGATTTCGCGGTGGATCTCGGTGATGCGCGCGAGGATACGGGCGAACAGGGCGCCGTCGAAGATCTGCTCGAGCAGCGGGCGCAGTTCGGTCTTCCACGACACGCGAATCGAGTAGTCCTGGAGGCGGTGGAACAGCACAGGGTTGGCGGCGCGATTCGATAGCTCGGCGGCTTCGATGCCATAGGCCTCGAAGTGGCGCTCGGCCTCGGCCAGCGGCATGTCGAGGTTGTCGAGCAGCCACTGCCAGCGCTGGCGCACCTTGGCGACCTGTTCCAGCGCCTGGGCGCGGTGGTCGGCGATCAGGGTGTCGCTGTCGACCTCCGCGTCCTTCACGTCAAGCGGCAGTTCGCCGCCGAGGAACTCGGTGAGAGCGTCGCAGAGCTGGATCTTGTTCTGCGTCGACAGTTCGATGTTGATGCGCTCGATGCCGTCGCAGTACTCGCCCATGCGCGGCAGCGGGATCACCACGTCTTCGTTGATCTTGAACGCGTTGGTGTGGCGCGAGATGGCCGCGGTACGGCTGCGTTCCAGCCAGAAACGCTTGCGCTGCTCGGGGCTGACGGCGATGAAGCCTTCGGCGCCGCGGCTGTTGGTCATGCGCACGACCTCGGAGGCGGCGCTCATCACCGCGTTCTCGTCGAAGCCGACGATGTCGCCGATCAGCACCATCTTCGGACGGCCATGGCGCTTGGCCTTGGTGGCGTAACCGACGGCCTTGACGTAGCGTTCGTCGAGGTGCTCGAGGCCGGCCAGCAGCACGCCGGCAGCGTTGCCGGCGCCGCCCGGCTTGAAGTAGTCGGTGATTTCGACGATGGCCGGCACCGCCTCGCGCACCTGGCCGAAGAACTCCAGGCACACGGTGCGGGTGACAGGTGGCATCTTGTGCAGTACCCAGCGCGCGGCGACGATCAGACCGTCCGTGCCTTCCTTCTGCACCCCGGGAATGCCGCCCAGGAACTTGTCGGTGACGTCCTTGCCCAGGCCGTCCTTGCGGCAGTGCGCGCCTGGCATCGAAAGCAGCTCTTCGCCCAGCGGCCTGTAGCTGAGACCGTCGAAGCGGCGCAGGCGAAAGCGCGCGGTGTGCTGCTCGTGGATCTTGCCGAAATTGTGATCGAGGCGTTCGACTTCAAGCCAGTTGCCGTCGGGCGTGACCATCTTCCACCACGCCAGGTTGTCGAGCGCAGTGCCCCACAGCACGGCCTTCTTGCCGCCGGCGTTCATGGCGATGTTGCCGCCCACACAGGACGCGCTGGCCGAGGTCGGGTCGACCGCGAACACGCGGCCCGCCAGCCCCGCGGCTTCGGAGACGCGCTCGGTGACCACGCCGGCGCCGGTACGGATGGTGGCGTAGGGCGTGGCCATCGGCTGACCGTCGGCATCGGGAAGGGTCAGCTCCTCGACCGTGCCGATGGAGATCAGCTTCTCGGTGTTGATGACCACCGAGTTGGCGTCGAGCGGCACTGCGCCGCCGGTGTAGCCGGTGCCGCCCCCGCGCGGGATGATGGTCAGGCCCTGGGCGATGCATTCGCGCACCAGCGGCGCCATTTCCTCTTCGGTGTCGGGGTAGAGCACCACAAAGGGGTACTCGACGCGCCAGTCGGTGGCATCGGTGACATGCGAGACACGGGCGTGGCCGTCGAAGCAGATGTTGTCGCGCCGGGTGTGCCTGGACAGCGCCTTGAGCACGGCCTTGCGCCGGCGTGCGGTGTCGTCGAACCAGCGCTCGAAGTCGGCCACGGCTTCACGGCCGCGCGCGATCAGCATCGCCACGCGGTCGTTGCCCTGGCGGCGCTTGTCGACCTCGGTCAGGCGATGGTTGAGCGCGCCGATGAGTGCCTCGCGCCGCTCCCGGCTGGTGAGCAGGTCGTCTTCGAGATAGGGGTTGCGACGAACGACCCAGATGTCACCCAGGACCTCGTAGAGCATTCGCGCCGAGCGGCCCGTGACGCGCTCGGCGCGCAGTTCGTCGAGCACGGCCCAGGCATCGGTGCCGAGCAGCCGGATGATGATCTCGCGGTCGGAGAACGAGGTGTAGTTATAGGGGATTTCGCGCAGGCGTTGGGTCATGGGGCTACCGGAGGGGCTGCTGCAGGGGACCTTGGATTCTAGCGAACCGCAGTGCACCATGCAGCAAAAAACAAGACCTTATCGCCGAAGTGGCTTAGCGGCACGCGGGTGGACAAGCCCGTCGCGCCCCGCGGCTCGGGATCGTGGTGGCTGTTTCAAGGCTTGCGCGCAGCACTGAGTGCGATCTCGATGCGCCAGCCCGGATCGACCAGGCCCGCGACCCTGACGCATGCGCGCGAGGGTGCTGAGCCCGCTGGAAGCCAGGCCTCCCACACCGCGTTCATGCCTGCTACGTCCGCAAGGTCGGTGATGTAGATCGTTGCCGTCAGGATGCGCGAGCGGTCGCTGCCATGCGCGCTGAGCTGGCGCTCCAGACTGTCGAGGATCTCCCGGGTCTGCTGTTCGATCGGACCGGTACTGCTCGGGACCTCGACGAGGTGGATCACGTCGCCGTAGATGACGGCGTCGGCATAGCGGGCGGTGACGCCGTGGCGTTCGATGTCGGACATGGGGCTCCCGGCTGAGTTGGCCAAACTCAAAGTATATGCGAGCCCGGGTGAGGGCGCTCACTGAGCGCCGATATTGACATGGGCATATGACAAACGCAGAATCTTGGCACGCATTTCGCGTACAACTATGGAGCGTTGTCCATGAAGACTCTTCTCTCTGCCGGCCTGGTTGCCCTGGCCCTGACGTCCCTGAGTGTCGGTGAGGCAATGGCCAATCCGCAGCACGAACGCATGAAACGGTGCAATGCCGAGGCCAAGGAGCAGGCGCTCAAGGGTGATGAGCGCAAGGCGTTCATGAGCACTTGCCTGAAGGGTCGGCACGGTCCGGCCGCTGAGGATGCCGAGTCCGCCGCGGCGCCGGCTGCCAAGCCGGCGCTTGGTGATGAGGCGGCCGTGGAGCGCTCGGGCGCGCCCCTGGCTGCAACGGGTGAGGCGGTGGATGAAAAAGCGCGCACCCAGGCCTGCAATCAGGCCGCAACCGAGCAATCGCTCAAGGGGGCCAAGCGCAAGGCCTTCGTCAGCGAGTGCATGAAGGGGTGAGCGCGGGGCGCCGGCCTTGCGCCGGCGCAGTGCCGCCAGGGCGACGCTTCAGACGATGTCGAAGAAGACGAGGTCACGTTCGACCTCGTTGGCGGAGAAACCGCAGCCGATGCGGCCCTGTCCGTTGAGGACGATGCGGTCCTGCTTGATGCAGCGCTCGGCTTCGTTGTCGAGGGTGATGAAGGTGCCATTCGTGCTCTGGTCGAACAGCACGAACCCCTCTCTTCTGCGCTCGATGCGCGCATGCTGCCTGGAGGCGCGCGGGTCCATTATGGTGATGTCGTTACCGAGTTCACGCCCGAGCAGCAGCACCGGGCGATGCTCCTCGACGAACAGCACGTCCTGCTGGTGACGCAGGCGCAGGCGCTGGGAGACGCGTGCGGCCGCCGGGATGGAGGTGATCAGCGGGCTGCGCAGGCCGATGCTGAAAACCTGGACGCCGAGCCGTGCAAAGGCGGGCCCGCCAAGTGCGCGCGTGCCGAGCAGCGCACGCGCGGCGCCGCCGAGCAGCATTGTGACGGCGGCAGAGGCGAGGGCTTGCTCGGGTTCGCACAGGTTGCCGATCTGGGTGGCGAGCGTAATGCCTTCGCCTGCCGTGCGCACGCCGTCAAGGTCCACCACGCCGTAGTGCAGGCCGATCCGCACCGGTTGTCGCGCGCCGCGCAGTGGCGGCAGCCCATGTATGCGCTGCAAGGCGTCGCTGGCTGCCAGTACCGCCGAATCGCAGCGTTCGAAGACTGCGACCGTGGTGTCGGTCTCGGCGACCAGGATCTGCCCACTGTGAGCCGCGAGTGCGCGCTCGATGCGGTTCGCACAGCGTTCGGCCGCGTGCAAGGCCTCCTGCTCGCCCAGTTGGGCTGCCAGTTGCCCATCGCTTGGATGAAGGGCAACGAAGACGCAGAGGTTCTTGCGCTCCGACATCAGTCGTCGGCCCCGGGCATCATCAGGCGGATCGTGGCGCTTGCTGGCTGGGGCAGTTCAAGGGGGTCGAATGCGGTGTCGCCTTCCTCGACCACGGTCTGGCGGGTGAGACCGACGAAGTCGAACAGCCTCGAGTCGGCCAGGTGCGAGGGCACGACGTTCTTGAGTGCGGTCGCCAGCGATTCGATGCGCCCGGGATGCTCGCGTGCCCAGCCCTGCAGCATGGTCTTGATCTGCTTGCGCTGCGCGTTCTCCTGCGAGCCGCACAGGTTGCAGGGGATGATGGGGAAGTCCATTGTGCGCGCGAAGCGGGCGATGTCGGCCTCGGTGCAGTAGGCAAGCGGGCGGATCACGACATGGTTGCCGTCGTCGCTGACCAGCTTGGGTGGCATGGCCTTGATCTTGCCGCCGAAGAACATGTTGAGGAACAGGGTCTCGAGCATGTCATCGCGGTGGTGGCCAAGTGCGATGCGGGTCGCGCCGATCTCTTTCGCCGTGCGGTAGATGATGCCGCGGCGCAGGCGCGAACACAGCGAACAGGTGGTCTTGCCTTCGGGGATCTTGTCCTTGACGATCGAATAGGTGTCCTCGGTGACGATGCGGTACTCGACGCCGATCGACTCGAAGTACTGCGGCAGGACGTGGTCCGGGAAGCCGGGCTGCTTCTGGTCGAGGTTCATCGCCACGATGCGGAAATCCACCGGGGCGCGCTCGCGCAGCGCGAGCAGGCATGACAGCAGGGTGTAGGAGTCCTTGCCGCCGGAAATGCACACCATCACGGTGTCACCGTTGCCGATCATGTTGTAGTCGCCAATGGCCTCGCCCACACCGCGCTCGAGCTTCTTCTTGAGACGCAGGAAGGTATTGGAGTGGCGAGTGTCTGTCTCGCCGGTGCTGGCAGGGCGGGATTCGACGGGGGCAAGGGCAGCGGTCACGGCAGAAGCTCGATCAAGGTTCAGGATCGCGAAATTATACCCTTGTCAAGAAGTTCTGCCTCAAAGATGTGCACTCCGCCCGCCGTCAACGGCGATGATCTGTCCGGTGATGTAGGGCGCATCGAAAAGCAGAAAGCGCACCGTGCGGGCGATGTCCGCGGCGCTGCCCACGCGCTTGAGCAGGGTGTGATCGATGATCTGCTGGCGTTCCGCAGGCGAGAACTGTTCGTCCTCCGGCCAGTCGATGGGCCCCGGCGAGACGCCGTTGACGCGCACCTGCGGTGCGAGCTCGATCGCCAGCGCGCGCGTCAGCGCGGCCAGCCCGGCCTTGGCCGCGCAGTACAGCGGGTAACGCTGCAATGGACGCTCTGCATGGATGTCCACGATGTTGACGATCGCGCCCGATGTCGCTCGCAACGCTGGAGCGAGCGCCTGGGACAGGAATAGCGGGCCCATCAGGTTCGAACCCATCAGTTCGTCCCATGCCGCGCGGTCGATGCTGCCAAGCGGTGTTGGGAAAAAGCTCGAAGCGTTGTTGACCAGGCCGTCCACCCTCGTGCCGCGTGCAAGCACTTGCGCGGCGATGTCCTCGGCGGCGCCGAAACGGGCAAGATCGCCGCCGACAGTGAATGCGGAGTCGGGGCGCGCAGCGTTGAGCGCTGCCGCGAGGGTTTCTGCGGCGTCGGCGCTGTGGCGGTAGTGCAGCGCCACGTTTGCGCCTGCAGCGTGCAACTGGCGGGCGATCTCGGCGCCGACGCGGCGTGCAGCGCCAGTGACGAGGATGAGGGGTGTCTCTGCGGCGTGGTGGGGGGCGTGTTGTGGTGGGGTCATCGCTCGGTCAACTGGGTTGTGCGGGCAGCGCTTACAATCGCGAACTTTAGTCGCACCGGATCAAGCCTGTCATGTCATCCCTGCCCGAACCGTCCGCCGAGGCGCGCGCCCAGAGTGCGCGCCTGCTCGAACTGATTGCCGCCGAGATCGGCCGCAGCGGGGGCTGGGTGCCCTTTTCGCGCTACATGGAACTGGCCTTGTATGCGCCGGGCCTGGGTTATTACAGCGGCGGCGCGAGAAAGTTCGGGCCCGGGGGCGATTTCATCACCGCTCCCGAGCTGACCCCGCTGTTTGGTCAGGCGCTCGCGACTCAGGTCGAGCAGGGCATGCGTGCGAGCGCGCTGGCGCTGATCGAGGTCGGAGCGGGCACAGGCTTGCTCGCCGCGGACATGCTGCTCGAGCTCGAGCGCCGCGCTTGCCTGCCCGACACCTACGAGATCCTCGAGCTGTCGGGTGAGCTGCGTGAACGCCAGTTCGATACCCTGGCCACGCGGGTGCCCCACCTGGCCAGCCGCGTGCGCTGGCTGGACGCGCTGCCCGACCGCTTTGCCGGCGTGGTCGTGGCCAACGAGGTGCTCGATGTGATGCCGGTGCATCTGGTCGTCTCGCGCGCGCAAGGCCTGTTCGAGCGTGGCGTGGCGCTCGCCGCCGACGTCCCGGGCGCGAGCAGGCTGTGCTGGGCGGACCGCCCTGCCAGTGGCGCCGTGCTCGCAGGTGCGCAGGCGCTGGACCTGCCGGTGCCGGAGCAGGGCGAGTACGTGACCGAACTCAACCTGGCCGGCAACGCATGGGTGGCGGCCTGGGCCGAGCGCATCGAGCGTGGCCTGATGCTGCTGATCGATTACGGCTATCCGCGCGCCGAGTACTATCTGCCCTCGCGCTCGGGCGGCACGCTGCTGTGCTATTACCGCCACCACGCCCACGGCGACCCCTTCCTGTGGCCCGGGCTCAATGACATCACCGCCTTCGTCGACTTCACCGCAGTCGCCGAGGCAGCGTATGGGGCCGGCCTGGATGTGCTCGGCTATGCCAATCAGGCGCAGTTCCTGTTCAACTGCGGTGTGCTCGATTGCCTCGAGCGACGCGGTGCGCGCGAGAGCGCGGACTACATCCGCGCCGCACGTGCCGCGCAGCGGCTGACGGCGCCGCATGAGATGGGCGAGCTGTTCAAGGTGCTCGCGCTCGGGCGCGGCGTTGAGCCGCCACTGCAAGGGTTTGTCCGCGGCGATCGCCTGCACACGCTGTGAGTGTGCGCAGGCGTTAAAGGCTGCGCTCGATCAACCAGGCTTCGACGCGGCGCGCGACCTGCTCCCAATCCTGCTCCAGCATCATGCCGTGGCCCATGTCCGGGAAGATCTCTGCCTGGCGGCCGTAGGTGGATGCCGTCATGTGCACCTGGTCGGGTGGGATGAGCGCATCGTGGCGGGCGCCGAGGATGAGCATCGGCGGCTGGTGCATGCGCGCGGGTTGGGGCAGGTTGAACAGCGACATGTCCCAGATCGCGCGGTGGGACTCTGGCTGGCTGAGCGTGTAGTAGCGGCGCAGGTCGGCCGCATCCACCGGCTGGTGGAAGAGGGCTTCGCGCAGGCTGTCGATGTTGACGTCGTTGCCGGTCATGATGGCGTTGAGGTCGGAGAGCAGCGTCGGACGCTTCAGCATGAGGCCGAAGGCCGAGCCCATCAGGCCCTGGGGCGGAACAGAGGCCATCAGTACGGTCGCGGGCGCGTCGTATTGCTCCAGGTACTTCTGCACCACCATGCCGCCCATCGAGTGGCCGATCAGCACGGGTGCAGCGGGCAGGCGGGCGACGACCTCGGCGACGTCGCGCACGTAGTCGTCGATCGAGTACGAGTCGAGCAGCGCGCGCTTGCGGCTTGCCCCGTGTCCGGACAGCGACAGCGCATAGGCGGCCCAGCCGCGTTCTGCGAACCAGGGCAGGAAGTGCTCTTCCCAGCACCAGGCCGATATGTAGGCGCCGTGAATGAAGAGCAGCGGCGTGTCATGCGTGGGGCGCGCGGGTGCGTGGCACAGCACCTCGAGTTCGCCGAAGCGGGTGGCGTTCATGCGGAATCCTTGCTGTCGAGGGCCTTCACGGCCGCCACGCGGGCGGCGTGCAGGGCTTGCGGGATCGATGCCTTGTCCCGGCAGTTGCGGGCGATTGTACCCGCGTCGATACTGCGGACCGCGTGAAGCACTGCCTCCCAGCGCAACAAGGGCGGCCAGTCGGCAGGGGCTGTGATGGTGCCGGCGCCGCGTCCGCTATGGTCGCAGGCTGCGCCCTGGAGCATGAGCAGGAAGCGTTCCGGCCTGCGCAGCGCGTCGCAGCGCTCGATCAGCTTGACCATGGTGTCTGCGCGCAGCACTGCGGCCTGGCCAAGGATGCCGTGCTCGCGGGCGAGCATCTCGGCAAGGTCGCGGCAGTCCGCCGGTGCCTTCAGGCGTTCCGAGACTTCGCGCGCACGGCGGGTGCTCGCTGCCTCGTGGCCGTAGTGATGCGGCAGGACGTGCGCGGGTGTGTCGCCCTTGCCCAGGTCATGAAGCAGACAGGCCCAGCGCACGGCGAGTGGCTGGCCGCTGGTGGCGGCCTGGTCGATCACCATCAGCACGTGCTCCCCGGTGTCGATCTCGGGGTGGTACTTCGCTGGCTGCGGAATGCCGAACAGACGGTCGAGTTCGGGGAGGAGGCGGGCGAGCGCGCCGCTCTCGCGCAGGACGCGGATCATGCGCGAGGGGCGCTGCTCCATCAGACCGCGGGCAAGTTCCTGCCACACGCGCTCGCTCACGAGGTGGTCGACTTCACCTGCTGCCGCCATCTGCCGCATCAGTGCCAGCGTCTCGGGAGCGACGCTGAAGTCGGTGAAGCGGGCCGCAAAGCGCGCGACGCGCAGGATGCGCACCGGGTCTTCGGCGAAGGCCGGAGAGACATGGCGGAAGACGCGGGCCTCGAGGTCGGCGACGCCGCCGCAGGGGTCGATCAGCCGACCGTCGTGGTCGCGCGCGATGGCGTTGATGGTGAGGTCGCGACGCAGCAGGTCCTGTTCGAGGGTGACATCGGGTGCGGCATGGCAGACGAAGCCGGCATAGCCGTGGCCTGACTTGCGTTCGGTGCGCGCGAGCGCGTATTCCTCCTGGGTCTGCGGGTGCAGGAAAACCGGGAAGTCGCGTCCCACAGGCCTGAAGCCCTCGGCCAGCATCGCCTCTGGCGTGCTGCCTACAACGACCCAGTCGCGATCCTTGACCGGCAGCCCGAGCAGGGCGTCACGTACCGCCCCGCCAACGACATAGGCCTGCATCAACCGTACAGATCCTCTTCGGGAATGGACTCGGTCTCTGCACGTGCGGCGGCGGCCCAGTCCTGCATGTGGGGATTGGCGAGCAGGGTGGCGAGGTAGGCGCCGGCATCGCCTTCAGGCTTGACGCCGTAGGTCTGGAAGCGGAAGGCGACGGGGGCGTAGGCGGCGTCGGCGAGGCTGAAGCGGCCAAACAGATAGGGGCCGTCATGGCCGAAGCGGCTGCGGCAATCGGTCCAGATGGCGACGATGCGGGCGATGTCGGCATCGACCTCGGGGCTGTGGCCGAAGCCGGTGTAATCCTTGCGGACGTTCATTGGCATGCGGCTGCGCAGGCTCTGAAAGCCGGCGTGCATCTCGGCCGTCACTGCACGGGCGATCGCGCGTGCGGTGGGGTCGGTGGGAAGCAGGGCTGGCTGCTTCTCGGCGAGGTACTCGCCGATTGCCAGCGAGTCCCACACCGCGAAGCCATGGTCGTTCAGGCAGGGCACCTTACCCGAGGGCGAATGCGACAGGATGCGCTCGCGGCTGCCGGGGATGAACAGCGGGATGCGGATTTCCTCGAAGGTGAAGCCGCCCTCGCGCGCCGCCAGCCAGGCGCGCAGGGACCAGGACGAATAGTTCTTGTTGCCGATGATGAGCTTCATCGCGGACTCCGGGTCACGGTGGTGGAAAATGGCAGCAGCGGCGCCTGTGCCCGGCGCCGCAACCGTTCAGCGCCGCGCCAGGCGGCGGAACGGGTAGTAGTGCGCGCGCGTGCCCTGCTGGCCAAGCCAGGCGGGGGCGACCGACTCGAGTGAGGTCGGGGGGAGCCCGAAAGGAAGGGGCTCGCCGCTGGCGACGTTGTCCACCTTCATCGAGCGCACGTTGTCGCGGCTCATCAGCGGCTGCGGCGCAAGCTCCATCAAGCGGGCCTGGACCATGGCGAGGCCGTCGGGAAGCGCAATGACCGGGCGCGGCTTGTCGACAAGCGCAGAAACGTACTCGACGAGCTGGCGCAGGGTATAGACCGTCGGTCCGGCGAGTTCGTAGGTCTGCCCTTCGGCTTCGGGGCGGGCAAGGCTCTGGCACACCGCCTCTGCGACATCCTCGACATACACTGGCTGGAAGCGCGTGCCTGCGCCGGCAAGCGGCAGCACCGGGAACACTGCGGCCAGCCCGGCGAAGAGATTGAGGAAGCTGTCGCCGCGGCCGAACACGACCGAGGGGCGCAGGATGGTCCATGCTACGTCCGGGCCGGCAGCGCGGATTGCCGTCTCTCCGGCGGCCTTGGAGCGCTGGTACTCGGAGGGGCCGTCGGCAGCAGCGCCCAGTGCGCTGATATGGATCAGGCGGCGCACGCCGGCGTTGCGGCAGGCGGTGACGATCTTTTGTGGCAATTCGACGTGGTTGCGCGCGAAGTCGGGGCCGAAGGGCGTGCCCGGCCGCGAGTGCAGTACACCGACCAGGTTGACCACGGCGTCAGCGCCGGCAAGGAGGGCGTCGAGCGCTGCGGGGTCATGGACGTCGACCTCGACGACCTCCACGTTGGGCAGCAGCAGGACATGGCCGGCACGGCTGCGGCGTCGGGTCGGGATGATGACCTTGGCGTCTGCCGCGGACAGGCGGTTGGCAAGGGCGCTGCCGATGAAGCCGGCGCCGCCGATGAGGACGATGCGTCTTTGATTCATGGTTCCACTCGTCTGTGCTTGGACTGTTTATTCAGGCGCATGTCGGCAAGCTTACTCGTTGATCGTGCCGGGCGCGATCGTGCCGAGGCGCGCCTTGAGCGATTGTGGCCGTTTCTCAAGCATCGCGGAGTATATGACTGCGTTCGCGAGCACCTTCTTGACATAGTCCCTGGTCTCGTCGAAGGGAATCGTCTCGGTATAGATCGCGCCCTCGATCGGCATGCTGTCGCGCCAGCGCCGTGCCCGGCCGGGCCCGGCGTTGTAGCCTGCGCTCGCCAGCACGGGATGATCGTCGAGGCCTTCCATGATCAGGCGCATGTAGCTGGTGCCGAGCAATACGTTGGTGTTCGGGTCGGTGAGCAGCCGTGGATGGTAGTTCGCCATGCCGATGCGGTTCGCCACCCACTTGCCGGTGTCCGGCATGACCTGCATCAGCCCCTGGGCGCCTGCACTCGAGCGTGCCGGGATGACGAAGCGGCTCTCCTGGCGCATGATGCCGTAGACCCAGCCGAGGTCCAGGCCCTGGGCGCGCACCTGGGGTTCGATGAGATCGCGGTACGGGGTCAGGAAGCGCAGCTCGAAGTTGCTGTTCGGGTTGGCCAGTTCTGCGGTGTTGATGGTGCGGTCGTACAGTTCGTGGCGCAGTGCGAGATGCGCGGCGGCGACGCGGAAGGCTTCGTCGCGATTGCGCACGCCCCAAACCCACTCGCGCAACGCCTCGGTGCGCATGTCGAGCTGGTAGAGGGCGAGCGCACGCCTCAGGCTGGGGTCGCGCTCGGCCTCCTCAAGCTTGGCACGCGCCAGCGCTGCGGTCGCGGGGGGTGGCATGAAGGGCTGGCCGAATTCTTCGGCGGCGAGCATGCCATAGAAATGTGCCTCGCCAGCGATGCGCAGGTAGAGCGATTCGGCCTGGTCACGGTTGCCTGCGGCGGCGTGTGCCCTGCCCAGCCAGTAGATCCACTCCGGGGCTTCGCGTTCGGCTGCGGGCAGGGCCTCGATCGCACTGCGCACTGCGCGCCAGTCCTGGGCACGCAGTGCGGCGCGCACCCGCCATGCGCGCTGCATCGGCGTGGTCTCGATGCTGCCGGCCGCGGCGTAGAGTGCAAGCGCGTCCGGGCGCCGCCCGATCGCCGCATGCATCGCCATCACCAGATGGACGTAGTTGCGCTCCTCCGCGCCCAGGCGGTCCTGGATGCGGAGCAGACGGACCTGGGCCGCTGCTGCATCCTCGCGCACGAGGCGTACCAGCGCGGCCAGGGCAAGTTCGCGCCCGGCGCGGGTGACGGCGAAGTTGGCAGGCAGGCGGTCCAGCCATTGCGAGGGCGAGCGGATGGCCTGGTCAAGATCCGCGCGCGCAGGCGCCACGCCCGCGGGCAGCAGCGCAAGGCTGGCGAGGGCGTCGTTCGGGCTGCGCGTATCGATCTGGCGGCGGATGCGCCACCAGACGCGATCTTCGCTGACGACGCCGCGCTCGACGGCGGCACGCATCGGCAGTTCGCAGGCCGCGGGCGCAGACTGCAGGGTGTCCCATTGCGCAGCAAGCTCGTGCAGGCCGCTGTCGTCGCCGCTGAAGAGGCGCGCGCTCCAGCCCGTGCAGCGCAGTTCGGCGTCCGGGTTCTGCAGCACTGCATGCAGGCGTAGCGCGCCCGCCCAGTCGCCGTCGCGTGCCAGCCGGCGCAGCCAGTCGGCGCGCAGGCGCTCGGCGAGGTGGCTGCCGTCATGCTCGGCGATGAACGCGTTCAGCGCATCGGACGGCGGCGGCTCGCTGCGGGCGAGGCGGTTCACCAGCAGCCAGTAGCGCGGGTAGGGGTCGAGCACGTGCGTGTCGCGTATCGCAGCGAGGCGCTCGAGTCGTGCCTGATCCCCCTTGCGCAGCGCCTCGCGCGCGGCGACGATACGGTCCGCTCCGGTCTCGCCCGGTGACTGTGCGGACACGCTTCCGGGCAGCAGGAATGCTGCGCTGAACAATGTTGCCCAGAATGCTTTTTTCATGCTGTTGCCTGCTCCCATTTCAAGGCTGAACATACCACAGTGACGGATCATCCATTGGCCCCCGCAAGCGCGCTCGACGTCGACGCTGCTGCACAGCGCAAACGCCTGCGCGAGGCGGCATTGCGTGCCCGGCAGGCAATGCCGGAGGCGCAGCGCGCCTGCCTGACATTGCGCCTGGCGGCGCATCTCGATGGGTTGATGGCGCTGCTCCAGCCCCGACGGCTTGGCTTTTGCTGGCCCTATCGCGCCGAGCCCGATCTGCGTCAGTGGGTGTGCGGCTGGCGCGTTGCCGCGCCCGGGCGGGTGGCCGCCTTGCCCGTGGTCTTGGAGCGCGATGCCGCGATGGTGTTCCGCGCATGGGAGCCGGACCAGCCGATGGTGCTGGACCGCCACGGCATCCCGCACCCGGCCGCGGGCGACAGCCTGATACCCGACGTCGTCCTCGTTCCGCTCAACGCCTTCGATGCCTGCGGCTACAGGCTGGGCTACGGCGGCGGCTACTTCGACCGCACCCTGGCTGGCATGGACACTGTTGCAGTCGGTGTCGGCTTCGAACTCGGGCGCGTACCGAGTACGCTGCCACAGCCCCATGACAAGCCTATGGAGTGGATCGTCACCGAGGCGGGTGCGGCCAGGGCGCTGCCCTGAGCCTTCCGCCGTGAGGGGTCAGCCGGTGCTGGCCGACAGGAACATGCGATAAGCGGGATTGTCGCTCTCGGCGGCGTATTCGTAGCCGAGGCGCTGCAGGAAGTCGTCGAAGGCGGCCTTATCCTGCGGAGGGACCTGCATGCCGACCAGGACGCGGCCGAAGTCCGAGCCATGGTTGCGGTAGTGAAACAGGGAGATGTTCCAGTCCGAGCGCAGGTTGGAGAGGAAGTTCATCAGTGCGCCGGGGCGTTCGGGGAAGATGAAGCGGTAAACCACTTCGTTCTCGGCCTGCGGCGAGCGGCCGCCGACCATGTAGCGCACATGGGTCTTGGCGAGTTCGTCGTCGGTGAGATCGATGGCCGGCAGTTCGTGGCGTTCCAGCATCTCGACCAGGCGCGCAACCTCGTTGCGGTTGTGTACGGTGACGCCGACGAAGATGTGTGCCTGCTGCGGGTGGGCGTAACGGTAGTTGAACTCGGTGATGTTGCGGTTGCCGAGGACACTGATGAACTTCTTGAACGAGCCCGGCTTCTCCGGAATCGTCACGGCGAGCACGGCTTCGCGCTGTTCGCCGAGTTCCGCGCGTTCAGCCACGAAACGCAGACGATCGAAGTTCATGTTGGCGCCTGAGGCTACGGCGACCAGGCTCTTGTCGCGCAGCTTGTGGCGGCGGGCGTATTCCTTTGCGCCTGCGACCGCGAGTGCGCCGGCCGGCTCGAGGATCGAGCGGGTGTCTTCGAACACGTCCTTGATCGCGGCACAGATGGCGTCGTTATCGACCACGATCATCTCGTCCACATATTGCTGGCACAGGCGGAAGTTTTCGGCGCCGACCTCCTTCACTGCGGCGCCGTCGGCGAAGATGCCGACCTGTTCCAGGGTGACGCGCTTGCCCGCCGCCAGCGACTGGGTCATCGCGTCGGCGCCTACCGCCTCGACGCCGATGATCTTCGTCTCCGGGCGCAGGCGCTTGATGTAGGCCGCCACGCCGGCGATCAGGCCGCCGCCGCCGACACAGCAGAATACGGCGTGGATCGGCTTTGAATGCGCGCGCAGAATCTCCAGGCCCACGGTGCCCTGGCCGGCGATTACGTCGGGGTCGTCAAAGGGGTGGACGAAGGTGAGCTTTTCGCTCTTCTCGAGTTCGAGCGCATGCGCATAGGCGTCGGAATAGGACTCGCCGGCGAGCACCACTTCGCCGCCACGCGCCTTGACCGCATCGATCTTGATCGCCGGCGTGGTGCTCGGCATCACGATCACGGCACGCACGCCAAGCTTTGCCGCCGAAAGCGCCACGCCCTGCGCATGATTGCCGGCGGAGGCACAGATCACGCCGCGCTTGAGGGCCTGGGGCGAGAGCTTGGCCATCTTGTTGTAGGCACCGCGGATCTTGAAGCTGAACACGGGCTGCATGTCCTCGCGCTTGAGGAAGATGCGGTTATGGGTGCGTGCCGACAGGTTTGCAGCAAGGTCAAGCGGGGTCTCGACGGCGACGTCGTACACCTGCGCGTTGAGGATGCGTTCCAGGTAATCCGAGGGGGTGGTCATGGGCGGCCGAAATTCTGCTGCAAAGCGGACGAGGGTATCAGCCGCGGCGGCAAGGTCGCAAGGGGCGGCAGCGTTCAGCGCAGCAGGTCGCGAAGGCCGCGGCGTAGTGTGTCCTGCACGCCCTCGGGTACGCGCTCACGGATACGCTCATCGATGCGCTCGGCCGCGCGTTCGCGCAAGCTGTCCGCCACCAGCGATTCGATGTCGAGTGCGAACCTGGGCTCGGCAAACGGGCCGCTGATGCGGATGGGGATGGTAAGTCCGCGCAGGTTGGCGAGTTCGTCACCGCCTTGTCCGGCCAGGGTTGCGACGGCGCTGGCGCGCAGCCGGTAGTCGATGGTCTCGTTGATCAGGCTGGCGCTGCCGGCGCCGGTGAGTCTGAGCAGGGGCGCGCGCAGCGCGAGGTCGTCATTGCGGACCTGGCCGTTGGCGATGCGAAGTGTCGCGCTCAGATCCGTGAAGTCGGTCTCGTTTCGCCCGCTCGGAGAGGGCGCTGCCGTTCCACGTATGCGGGCGGACGCCTCGCGCATCATCTGGGCGATGTTGATGCCCTTCAGCGCGCCATCGACGATGCGCAGGTCCACCTGGCCGGTGATGCTGCGGCGCAGGCTGTCGGTGCTGTCGGCGTTGCCCTGCAGGCGGGCATGCACCGTGGCGCGGCCTGCGATGCGTGCTTCCGTGCCGCTGAAGTCGCGCAGGAAGGGGGCGAGCTGAATGTCCTCGAGACGCTCATCGAGCGTGAGCCGAAGCGGGCTGCGGCGCGCATCGATGCCGACCTTGCCGCTGTAGCGTCCGCCGTAGAGCGAGGCCGACAGTGGGGCGAGCCTGAGCTGTCCGTCCTCGGCCAGCAGGACGAGGTCGACCTCGCTTAGCTGCAGGCCGTGCGCGCGCAGGCGGCCGACACGCAGGCGGCCGTCGGCTGCGAGCGTGACGAGCGCGCTGGGGTTGCGCGCTGCCGCGGTTGCGGCGCCGGCCGGGGCGGGCGCGACCCGTGCGCCGGCGGGCAGGTAGGCGTCCAGGTCGAGGTTGTCGATGTCGAGATCGAACTGAATTGCGGGGCGCGTGGGCTCGGTGACGGCAACGCGGCCTTCGATCCGGGTGTCGTCGACGATGGCACGCAACCGTTCGAGCACGATCGAGTCGGCGTCTGCGCGCAGCGCCGCTTCGATCTGCCCCTGGGGCCGAATGCCGTCACTACGGCCGAAGCGCACCGACAGGTCCGATAGCTCGATCACCTCGTCCTGGGGACTGATGCGGACACGCGAGTCGATTGCGATGTCCATGGTCGCGCTCATCCCGCTGCTGCCCAGCGTGAAGCTGGATTGCAGCGGGAAGGGTGCTCCCGGCCTGATCTCGCTTGCCTGAAGCTGGAGCTTGGTGAGCTGCAGCTGGGTGTTGTCGCGGAGATCGGTCCACGACACGCCCGCCCCCTGGATGTCGATGCCTCCAATCGCGAGTGCGAGTGCGCCGGCCGTCGTCGCGGTGTCGCCCCGGGGCGCTGCGGCTGGCGCACTCCCCGCAGTGTCCGCGTCCGCCGTCGACCAGTTCGTACGCCCGTCGGCCGCACGCACCAACTTGAGGGCGAGGCCGTCGATGGCGATGCGGTCGATGTCGAGTTCGCCGCGCAGCAGTGGCAACAGGCGTGCGCGGGCCTGCAGCCTGGCAATGCGGGCAAAGGGGGTGTCGCCGAAGCCTGGCGCATCGGCAAGGACGGCGTCCCTTGCCTCGATGCCCAGCCATGGATAGAACGAGAGATTCAGGGTGCCATCGATCTGCAGCGACCGACCGGTGTGGCGCATGAACTCGGCGGCGATGCGCTCGCGGTGGTCGTTGGCGTCGAAGCGCAGTGCGATCCAGGCGGCAAGTGCAGCGACGAGCGCGATGAGGATGCCGATCGTGATCAGCAGATAGCGTATCGGCGTTCTCATCGCGCCGCCTGCATCAGTCTTCCGGCGGCGTCATCGCCCGCGTCTGGCGTTCGATGAAGTCCTGGGTCGAATCGATGCCACGCAATTGCAGGATGGTCGAGCGCACCGCAGCCTCGAGCAGAACAGCCAGGTTACGGCCAGCCGCAACCGGCAGCACGACGCGTGCAATTGCAACGCCCAGGATATCCTGGACCTCTTGCTGCAAGGGCAGGCGGCTGGGATCGCCGGGGCCCGGCTGGCGGCGCTCGAGGTGGCAGATCAGGCGCAGGCGCATCTTCCGGCGGCACGCCGTTTCACCGAAGATGGTGCGGATGTTGAGAATGCCCAGGCCGCGCACTTCGATGAAGTCCTGCAGCATCTCTGGGCTGCGCCCCTCGAGCACGGTGGGAGCGATGCGCGACAGTTCGACGACGTCATCGGCCACCAGGCCGTGACCGCGGGAAATGAGCTCCAGCGCGAGCTCCGATTTGCCTGCACCCGAGTCGCCGGTGATCAGTACGCCCAGTCCGAGCACATCCATGAACACGCCGTGCAGCGAGGTCTTCTCCGCCAGCTCGCGCGACAGGTAGAGCCGCAACTGGTCGATCACGCTTGCCGATGGGTGGGCTGCGCTGAACAGTGCGACGTCGTGTGCCACGCAAACCCCATGCACGATATTGGGAACTTCGCAGCCGTCGGCGACGATCAGGGCTGGCGGGTGCGCAGAGCAGATCTCGTTGAGGTGGTGAGCAACCTTGTCGTTTGACTGGCGGCGCGCCCATTCGAGCTCCGCCGCGCCCATGACCTGCAGCCGTGTGGGGTGGATGAGGTTGAGGTGGCCGACGAGATCGGCCGGCCACATGCGGTCCTCGGCGACCGCGAGGCTCGCGCCGAGGTTGCCGCTGATGTGGTTCAGCTGCAGGTTGTCGCGATGCGCCTCATACAGCCGCGCGACGCTGGTCTGCCGCATCGGCGCCCCAGTTCATGAACATCTGGTGGATATGGTCCGCATCCGGCGCGGCTTGCAGCGCTTCGCGGAAGCCGCGGTCGCTGAACATCTGAGCCAGCTCGGAGAGCAGTTGCAGGTGGGTCTCGTTGGCTTGCTCGGGGACCAGCAGCACGAACAACATGTTCACCGGGCGGCCATCGGGCGAGTCGAACTGCACCGGGCTCGCAAGGCGCAGGAATGCACCTGCCGCCTCCTTGAGACCCTTGATGCGCCCGTGCGGAATCGCAATGCCCTGGCCGAGGCCAGTGGAGCCGAGGCGCTCCCTCGCGAACAGGCTGTCGAACACGGTGCTGCGCCCGATGCCCTGATTGTTTTCGAACAGCAGGCCCGCCTGCTCGAAGACGCGCTTCTTGCTGCTCGCGTCGAGGTCGACCACCACATTGGACAGTGGCAGGAGTTGGGATATCAGGCTCATTCGCTGGAGGGTTCGCGCAATATCGCAGGCATTCCGGTCGCAGGGTGCGACCGGCCGTCCCGGGGCATGCTGGCGCCGCGTCTTGGAAACGGGCGCATTATAACCATACCCCGGACGTGGGGCTGAAACGAAAGCGTCAGGCTTCGGGGGCCTGGTGCTTGATCGTCTCGTGGTTGTGGTCGGCCAGTTTCTGCTTGTACTTCTGCACCTGGCGGTCGAGCTTGTCGGTCATCGCGTCGATGGCCGCGTACAGGTCGGCATCATCGCTTTCGACGAAGATGTCCTTGCCGCGCACGTGCAGGGTGACCTCGGCCTTCTGCTTGAGCTTCTCGACCGAGAGGATCACCGCGACACTGGTGACGTTGTCGAAGTGACGGATGACGCGATCAAGCTTGGAGGTGACGTAGTCGCGAATGGCCGGAGTGACTTCGACGTGGCGCCCGGTGATGTTGAGATTCATGTTGACTCCTGTTTTTGTCAGATGGATTTGCGCAGGCTGACCGGCGGGATATTGAGGGATTCGCGATACTTGGCGATCGTGCGCCGTGCGACCACGATACCCTGCTGGCCAAGGACTTCGGCAATCTTGGCGTCGGACAGCGGCTTCTTGCTGTCCTCGGCGTCGACCAGTTGGCGAATCAGCGCGCGAATCGCCGTGGACGAGGCCGCTCCACCGGTGTCGGTGGCGACGTGACTACCGAAGAAATACTTGAGTTCGAACACCCCGCGCGGACTCGCCATGTACTTCTGCGTGGTCACGCGCGACACGGTGGACTCGTGCAGCTCGAGTTGGTCCGCGATCTCCCGGAGGGTGAGTGGCCGCATTGCCACCTCCCCATGATCGAAGAACTGCCTCTGCTGGTCAACGATGGCCTGGGACACCCGGAGGATGGTGTCGAAGCGCTGCTGCACGTTCTTGATCAGCCAGCGTGCCTCCTGCAACTGTCCGCTCAGGCCGCCACCCTGGCCGCGGTTCTGCTGCAGCAGGCTGGCATACAGGCGGTTGATGCGCAGACGCGGCATTGCCTCCTGGTTCAGGCTGACCGTCCACCGCCCGCGCAGCTTGCGTACGACCACATCCGGCAGTACGTAGCGCGTCTCGGCGTTCGAGTAACGCGAGCCGGGGTGGGGGTCGAGGCTGCAGATCAGGGCATGGGCGGCGCGCAGGGCCTCGTCGTCGCAGCCGGTCAGCTTCTTGAGCTTGACGAAGTTGCGCTCGGCGAGCAGCTCGAGGTGCTTGTCGACGATCTCGAGCGCGAGCGTGCGCGTCGCCGAAGCCGGCAGGGTACGGAGCTGCAGCGACAGGCATTCGCTGGGGCTGCGCGCGCCGATGCCTGCGGGCTCGAGGTTCTGTACGTGGCGCAGCGCGATGCTCAGGTCATCGACATCGACGTCGGCATCGTCCGGAAGCAGTTCGAGGAGCTCATCGAGCGGCTGGTGAAGGTAGCCGTCGTCATCCAAGGCTTCGATGATGAAGCGCACGAGGGCGCGGTCGCGGTCTGACAGCGGCGACAGCGACACCTGCTGGTCGAGGTGTTCACGCAGGGAGACGCCGGCCGCCTGCAGTTCCTGGTAATCGACGTCGTCGTCGTCCTCGCTGCGGCTCGATGCGCCGCTGCCGACATTGGACCAGTCCATGCCTTCGTCGGCGCTGCCATGGTCGGCATGGTCGCCGGCGTCGCTGTCCGCAGCGCTGGCTGGCGCCTCGGGGGTGTTCGCCTGTTGCTGTCTGGCCTCGTGTTCGGGGGGGCTGCCCGGTGGAAGCGGTGGTACGAACTCGACACCGTCGCCGTCGCTGCGCTCGAGCATCGGGTTCTCGAGCAGGAAGCGCTCGATCTCCTGGTTCAGCTCGATGGTCGACAGCTGCAGCAGCTTGATCGACTGCTGCAGCTGCGGCGTCAGGGTAAGGTGCTGGGAGAGCTTGAGCTGGAGGCTTGGTTTCATCGCTGTCGACGCGCGCGCGGATTCACAGGCGGAAATGCTCGCCCAGGTAAACCTGGCGCACCCTTTCGTTGTCGATGATCTCGGCCGGTTCGCCGCTTGCCAGTACCCGGCCCTCGCTGATGATGTACGCACGATCGCAGATGCCGAGCGTCTCGCGCACGTTGTGGTCCGTGATCAGCACGCCGATGCCGCGCTCCTTGAGGAAGCGGATGATCTTCTGGATGTCGATCACCGCGATCGGGTCGACCCCTGCGAAGGGTTCGTCGAGGAGGATCAGGCGCGGGTCGGTTGCAAGTGCGCGCGCGATCTCGCAACGCCGGCGCTCGCCGCCGGAGAGTGAGACGGCGGTGTTGTCGCGCAGGTGGTTGATGCCAAGCTCGAGCAGCAGTTCGTCGAGCCGGGTCTTCACCTGGTGCGCCTCGAGCCCCTGGAGCTCGAGCACGGCACGGATGTTTTCGGCCACGGTGAGCTTGCGGAAGACGCTCATCTCCTGCGGCAGGTAGGACAGGCCCAGACGCGCACGAGCGTGGATCGGCAGGTGGGTGAGGTCGGTGCCGTCGAGGTTGATCTGGCCGCCGTCGGCACGGACCAAGCCTACGATCATGTAGAAACAGGTGGTCTTGCCGGCGCCGTTGGGGCCGAGCAGGCCGACGACCTCGCCCGAACCGACCTCGAAGCCGACGTCGTGGACCACGGTGCGCGCCTTGTAGCGCTTTTGCAGGCTGGAGACCTTAAGCAGACTCATCGCGGGGTTCTTTCAGCAGCTTGCGGATCAGTTCGGGTGCAAAGCCGCGGGTTTGCAGGAAACGGGCCTGGCGTGCCCATTCGCGCGCATCCGCCGGGGCCGCCTGGAAGCGGCTGCGCAGCACTGCGCGGGCACGCTCCAGTTCCGATTCTACGCACTCCGTGGCGAGTGTTGCCTCGATCAGTTCACGGTCGATCCCGCGCCGCGCCAGCTCGCTGCGCAGCCGGCTGCCGCCGAAACGGTTGGCGCGGGTGCGCACGTAGGCTTCGGCGTAGCGGCTGTCGGACTGCAGGCCGAGCTCGCCCATGCGCTCGATCACTGCCTGCACCTCGTCAGCCTCGCCGTGGGCGGCCAGCTTGCGCGTCAACTCCGCGCGCGAGTGGTCGCGGCGGGCAAGATGGCGAAGCGCGCGTTCGCGCAGGCTGGGGGCGCCCATGGTGTCCTGGCTTGGCTCAGCTTTCCGTGGCCGTTGCCGGTGCCGCTGGCGGCAGTTCGGGCAGGCCGACGGCGACGCGGACCTTGTTTTCGATTTCGCGCGCAAGCGTCGGATTCGCACGCAGGAATTCGCGTGAGTTGTCCTTGCCCTGGCCGATCTTGTCGCCCTGGTAGGCATACCAGGCGCCCGACTTGTCGACGATCTTGTGTGTCACGCCCAGATCGATGATCTCGCCCTCGCGCGAGATGCCTTCGCCGTAGAGGATGTCGAAGTGGGCCTCCTTGAAGGGGGGCGAGACCTTGTTCTTGACGACCTTGACTCGGGTTTCGGAGCCGACCACCTCGTCGCCCTTCTTGATCGTGCCGGTGCGGCGGATGTCCATGCGCACCGAGGCATAGAACTTGAGTGCATTGCCGCCCGTGGTGGTCTCCGGGCTACCGAACATGACGCCGATCTTCATGCGGATCTGGTTGATGAAGATCACCAGCGTGTTGGTGCGCTTGATGTTGGCGGTGAGCTTGCGTAGCGCTTGCGACATCAGGCGCGCCTGCAGGCCGGGGAGCTGGTCGCCCATCTCGCCCTCGATCTCGGCCTTGGGGGTGAGCGCGGCGACGGAGTCGACGACGACCACGTCCACGCCGCCGGAGCGCACCAGCATGTCGGCGATCTCGAGCGCCTGCTCGCCGGTGTCGGGCTGAGAGATAAGCAGGTCCTGGATATTGACGCCAAGCTTCTCCGCGTAGCCGACGTCGAGCGCGTGCTCGGCGTCAATGAAGGCTGCCGTGCCGCCCAGCTTCTGCATCTCGGCGATCACCTGCAGGGTCAGCGTGGTCTTGCCCGAGGATTCCGGGCCGTAGATCTCGACGACCCGGCCGCGCGGCAGGCCACCGAGGCCGAGCGCGATGTCGAGGCCGAGCGAGCCGGTGGAGACGGTCTGGATGTCACGTTCGACGTTGCCGTCGCCCATGCGCATGATCGACCCTTTGCCGAACTGCTTTTCGATCTGGGAGAGCGCGGCGGCGAGGGCCTTGGCCTTGTTGTCGTCCATGGAGGTGCGTCCTGTGTGATTGGCGGATTATGGCACAAAGATTGCAGGCATGCGGACGGCCGCGCCTGATGCCGCTAGTTTAAGACGTGTATGAAAATACAGCAAACGGCGGAGTTGCCGAAGCGGACGGGGCAGGCTCGCGTCAGTGCGTCAGTGCAAGTACGCCCTGCAGTGCGCGGATCACGGTCTGTCTGCGCACGGCGCTACGATCGCCGGCGAAATGCAGGGTCAGGGCGCTTTGCTCGCCGGCGCGCAAGACCCAGCCGATGCACACCGTGCCCACGGGCTTGGCCGGGCTGCCGCCGCTGGGGCCGGCAATGCCGGATACGGCGACGGCGACCGTGGCGATGCTGCGATCAAGTGCCCCGGCGGCCATCTCGCGAACGGTGGCCTCGCTGACCGCACCTTGGGTTGCGAGGGTGTGGGCGGATACGCCCAGCATGTCGATCTTGGCTTCGTTGGAGTAGGTGACGAAGCCGCGGTCGAACCAGGCCGAGCTGCCGCCGATCGCGGTAACGGCCTCTGCGATCCAGCCGCCGGTGCAGGACTCGGCGGTCGCCAACTGCCATCTGCGTGCGCCGAGCGCCTGGCCGACCTGTTGGGCGAGGGTGTCGAGTTCGGTGTCGATCATGGCTTTACGCGCCGACGATGGCAACCAGGATGGCGAGTGCGAGCAGGGTATAGCCGGCCGCGACCAGGTCGTCGAACATCACCCCGAAGCCGCCCTTGAAACTGCGATCGGCCCAGCGTACGGGGGGCGGTTTGACGATATCGAAGAAGCGGAACAAGGCCACCGCGACCGCCTGCCAGAGCAGGGTTGGCGGCGTGAAGGCCAGCACCAGCCAGGTGGCGACCATTTCGTCCCACACGATCCCGCCGTGGTCGGGCACGCCGAGTGCGCGCCCCGTGCGCTCGGCGGCCAGCACGCCGGCGATGAACAGGGCTGCGAGCAGGGCAAGGAACACGAACTCGGACAGTGGGACGCGGATCAGCGGGTAGAGCGCCCATGCGAGCAGCGTGCCCATGGTTCCCGGCGCCCAGGGCGACAGGCCGGAGCCGAAACCCAGCGAAATGAAGTGGGCGGGGTGGCTCATCATCAGGCGAAGAGTGGGGCGCATCTCGTGATCCGATCTGTGTTGTTCGACGCGTGCTTGCGTACCAGGAGGGATTGATTCTGGCGAAATGGTCGCAGTACATCAGGCAAAGTGATCGTAGCCGCTGGGCGCGAGCGGGGCCAGCGTGCCGTCGGCTTCGCGCATGTGGATGCTGCCGCTATCAGCGGTGAGGCTGCCGATGCGGTGCACGGGCAACTCGAGCTCTGTGGCGAGCGCCCGTACGGTGTCACGTTGCGCAGTGGCGGCGCAGAAAAGCAGTTCGTAGTCGTCGCCCCCCGCGAGCAGGCAGTGTCTGCACAAGACCGGGTCGGCGCCGGTTGCAAGCAGGCGGGCCAGCGGCAGCGCCGCGGTTTCGATCAGCGCACCGGTGTGCGAGCGTTCCAGAATGTGGCGAAGATCGCCGAGCAGGCCGTCGGAGACGTCCAGCATGGCACTGGCCACGCCGCGCAGCGCGCGGCCGAGGGCGAGCCGGGGCTGTGGGCGTTGCAGTGCGGCGATGCAGGCGCGCCGGCCGTCTGCGTCGAGCCTGGTCCGCCCTTGCAGGGCGGCGAGCCCGAGTGCAGCCAGGCCGGGCTGGCCCGATACCCACAGGTCGTCACCGGCGCGACCGCCGTCGCGGGTGACGGCCTCGCCGGCGGCCGTCTCGCCGATGATGGTGACCGACAGCGTGAGCGGCCCGCGCGTGGTGTCGCCACCGGCGAGGTCCACGCCATGCGCATCGGCACAGGCGAAGAAGCCGCGCGCGAAAGCCTCGATCCAGGCTTCGTCGGCAGCTGGCAGGGACAGCGCAAGGAAGGCCCAGCGCGGTTCCGCGCCCATCGCTGCGATGTCCGAGACGTTCACCGCCAGGGTCTTCCAGCCGAGATCTTCGGGGTCGGTGTCGGCGAAAAAATGGGTGCCCGACACGAGCATGTCGGTCGATACGGCGAGCTGCATGCCCGTGCGCGGCTGCAGCAAGGCGGCATCATCGCCGACGGCGAGCGCGGTGTGCCGTGTGGCGCGAGTGAAGTGACGCTGGATGAGGTCGAATTCGGAAGGCATGACGCGAAGTGAGGCGGCTGCCCGCATGCGGGCGGGCGCCAAGCTTAGCGCACAAGTGCGCTGCGCGCGCCGTTGCCGGACTCAGCGTGCGCGCAGACCCAGGCGCGCCTTCAGACTGTCCCAGTCCACCGCGTCGAGCGTGTTCTTGACCAGCAGGCCGAGGTCGGTGTCGCCTTCCATGCGCAGGCGGCGGCTGAAGAACAGCGTGTCGGGATCTTCCTCGCGCAGTGCGAGCGCGATGAAGTCGCGCGTGGTGGCCGAGATCACCAGGTCCGGCTTGCGTCCCGCAGCTGGAACGGCGCGGCGGAAGCCGCGCTCGCCGAGGCTGAAATCGAGCGTGAGTCCGGCATCGAGCACGCGCATCTGCAGGTGGCGTCCGCCGAGCGGTGCCAGCGTGTCGCGCGGCAGGATGCGGCCAAGCGCGAGGTTGAGCGCTGCGATCAGGGCATGCGTCGGCGGCTGCTGCGGCAGGCGCGAGATCAGCCTGGCCAGTGCCGTTGGCACCGTGAAGTCCGGAATGCGGAAGTCTGCCAGGCTTTGGGCAATGCGCTGGCGCAGGCTGCCGGGCAGGAGTTCGGCAGGCAGGGGCGGGCGCGGCAGGGTGGGCAGGGTGGGCAGGGCGGGCATGTGTGTACTCCGGGGAGGCGGGTGTGCTGGCTCAGGCCGCGACGTATTGTTCGGCACCGGCGCGGCCGTGCCAGAAGCCGTTGCAGGGCGCCTCGATCATCAGTGCGCGGCTTGCCGCGAGGGCTTCGGCGGGCGAACGCTGGGCATCGATGGTGGTGCGGAACAGTTCGACGATGGCGCGCGTGTTGGCGCCCTGTGGGCTGATGCGCAGGACTTCGGCGTTGCCACGTACCGCGGCGAGGTCGCCGAGCAGGTTATGCACCCGTGCCGACTGCGTCTGCACGCCGTTCAGGGTCAGGAAGGGTTCGCCTTCGCGGGTGCGCAGCGTGATGCCGTCCATGATCGACAGACAGCGGAACTCGCAGGTGTCCTTCTGCAGGTTGAAGTGGCGGGCGGTGAAGCAGCGCGCCGAATGCGCGAGCGGCAGGCGGCCGTAGGCGAAGACCTCGGTTTCGATCGGGGCTGCGAGCGCTTCGCGCACCTCGGCAAGCGCGGCACCCGACATCTCCGGGGCGACGGCCCAGCGCGTGGCGCCCGAGTCGATCATCAGCTGCAGCGTGTTCGGGTTGAAGATGTTCAGTGTGGGGCCAGCGACCCAGTCGGTGATGCCGGCCTCGGCGAGCAGTCGCACCGCGCCCATGTCGTTGGCCTCGACGCGGAAGCCGGTCTCGCCCTCGCTGTGCTGGCGCACGATGCGGCGCAGTACCTTGAGGTCGGATTCGGATTCGATCAGGCCCTGGGTACTGATGACCACTTCCTTGCCGGCCGCGGCGAGCACCTTGCCGACCTCGAGCCAGTCGTCGAGGCGCAGTTCGTGGCGGCGCGAGCACACCGTCTCGCCCAGGTAGACGCTGTCGATCGGTGCTTCGACCATGTCGGCGTAGAAGTCGAGCACGCTCTGGTGCGGCCAGTAATAGAGCAGGGGGCCGAGGGCGAGTTTCATCGGGCGGGTCTCAGTTCGTTCGGGTGATGCGGTGCGAGGCGGCTTGCGCGACGCTCACTTCCACGGGCGGTAGTAGGCGCCCAGCGTATGGCTCTGGCCTTCGGAGACCTTGTTGAGCTCGGCCATCCACGCCGGCAGCACTGCGAAGCCTTCGGCGCCGCCGGCCTTGAGCTTGTCGAGCGCGGCGCGCCACACCTTGGTGACCTGGGCGACATAGGCTGGGCTGCGCTGGCGGCCTTCGATCTTGATCGCACGGATGCCGATGCGGGCGAGCTCGGGCAGCAGTTCGAGCGTGTTGAGGCTGGTCGGCTCCTCGAGCGCGTAGTAGGTCTCGTCGTTGACCTCGAAGCGGCCCTTGCACAGGGTCGGGTAGCCGGCGCGCTCACCGTCGGCGAAACGGTCGATGAGGATGCCGTTGAGGCGCGTCTCCATGCCGCGCGGCGTGTCTTCCCAGCGTACGTGCTTGCCCGGCGAGCAGGCGCCATTGCAGTTGGGCGACTCGCCGGTGGCGTACGCCGACAGCGCACAGCGGCCCTCGACCATCACGCACAGGCCGCCGAAGCCGAAGACCTCGATCTCGACCGGTGTGTTGGCGACCACGCTCTCGACCTGGGCCATGGACAGCACGCGCGGCAGCACCGCGCGCTGGATGCCGAAGCGCTCATGGTAGTAGTTGATCGCCTCGTAGCTGGTGGCCGAGCCCTGCACCGACAGGTGCAGGCGCAACTGCGGATGCGTTCTGGCGGCGTAGGCCATAAGACCGGGGTCGGCGAGGATCAGGGCATCGAGACCGAACTCGGCAGCGCGGTCGATGGCCTGCGTCCAGCTCGGCCAGTTGCCGGTCTGCGGATAGGTGTTGAGTGCGAGCAGCACCTTCTTGCCACGGGCGTGGGCGTAGGCGATGCCTTCGCGCATCTGCGGCGGGTCGAAGTTGAGGCCGGTGAAGTTGCGCGCGTTGGTGGCGTCCTTGAAGCCGAGATAGACGCAGTCTGCGCCGTGGTCGACGGCGGTTTTCAGGGCGGGGAGGCTGCCGGCTGGGCAGACGAGCTCGATCGTATTGGGTGCGGACATTGGCGGCCGGGCGGGCAGGGAAGAACCCGGGCACCATAGTGCGTGGTCGCTGAGGTGGCTTTGACGAGTGTCAAACGCCCGTTGTGCAGCATCGTGCGGTGCGCAAAAAAACCTTATGATTCGGGCCAATGACATTCGGCCGCGATGGCGTCTGCACAAAGTGGTGCAGGCGCGCATCGGTGTGCTCAACGCAATGGAGCGTGCGTGGATCTTGCAACACTGATCGGGCTGCTGGGCTCGCTGGGCATCGTCGTCTCGGCCATCGTGCTCGGTGCGTCGGCAATGATCTTCCTCAATGGACCATCCTTGCTCATCGTTGTCGGCGGCAGCCTGTTCGTCGTACTCAGCAAGTTCACGCTGCAGCAGTTCCTCGGCGCGTTCAAGGTGGCGGCGAAGGCGTTCAAGTTCCGCCTGCCCGACACCGAGGAGGTCATCAAGGAGGTGATGGAGGTTGCGCAGGTGGCGCGCAAGGAGGGCATGCTGGCGCTCGAGAGCCGGCCCTCTTCCATCCCTTTCTTCCAGCAGGGCATCCAGCTCATGATCGACGGCCAGGCACCCGAGACGGTGCGCGAGATCCTGCAGAAGGAGCGCCTTCTCACGCTCGAGCGCCATCGCTGGGGGGCAAAGGTGTTCAGCGCCATGGGTGACGTCGGCCCGGCGATGGGCATGATCGGGACCCTCATCGGCCTGGTGCAGATGCTGTCGAACATGGAAGACCCGAAGTCGATCGGCCCGGCGATGGCGGTGGCGCTGCTGACCACGCTGTATGGCGCGATGATGGCAACGATGATCTTCCTGCCCATGGCGGACAAGCTCAACCTGCGCATGACCGAGGAGGCACGCCTCAACGCGATGCTCATCGATGCGATCTCGGCGATCCAGAACGGCACCAATCCGCGCGTGATCGAGACCCTGCTCACGAGCTACCTGCCGCCCGCCAAGCGCAAGTCCGAAGGCGGCTGAGGGCGCGCACATGGACATGCCCGAGGAGGAGAAGGCCGGCATCCCCGCCTGGGTGATGACATTTGCCGACCTGATGTCGCTGCTCATGTGCTTTTTCGTGCTCCTGCTCTCGTTTGCCGAGATGGATGCGATGAAGTTCAAGCAGATCGCCGGCGAGCTCACCAAGGCCTTCGGTGTGCAGCGCGATGTGCCGGCGATCGAGTCGCCGATGGGGACGACGCCGATCTTCGACAAGTTCTCGCCGGGGCCGCCCAAGCCCACCCCGATAGATACCGTGCGGCAGGAGACCTCCAAGGAGGATCCCAAGCTCAAGACCTACACCTCCAACGCGAGCAACGAGGCGATGGTGCGCGAGGTGTCCGAGCGCCAGGTCAGCAAGAGTGCCGACGAGTTGCGCAAGACGCTCGAGAAGGAGCTCGGCCAGGGCACGCTCCAGCTCGACGAGGAGAAGAAGCGCATCGTCATCCGTATCGAGGAGCGCGGCGCCTTTCCGTCCGGCTCGGCTGACCTCGCGCCGGCATTTGCCGACGTGGCGCGCAGGATCGGCGAGTCGCTGGCCGATATCCCGGGGGAGATCGCGATCGAGGGTCATACCGACGACCTCCCGATCAGCACTGCGCGTTTCCGCTCCAACTGGGATCTGTCGGCAGCGCGCGCCTCATCAGTGGCGAACGCGCTGCTCGCGACTAGCACCGTCGCGCCGGGACGGCTGCGTGTGCATGGCTTTGCCGAGACGCGTCCGCGGGTCGAGAACACGTCGGCAGCCCTACGCGCGCAGAACCGGCGGGTCGAGATCGTGATCGACATGTCCGGGCCGATCGAGGTGCTGGAGAACCGGGCGCGCCAGCTGATCGGTGGCGGCCATTCCGAGTTGCTGCCCTTCATGGGCTGGCAGGCGGAATAGCCCTATGGCCCTCCGAGGCCGGGCTCAGCGCCGCAGGGCCTGAGTCAGACGGGTGAACTCGGCGCCAAAGTGGCGAATCATGTGCTTGAATTCCGCATGGCGGTTGGCGTCGAGCACGGGGTCGGCGTCGCCGCCGTCGGCCCAGATCACGCCAACCGGACGATCACCGAGGTGGATGGCGCCAAGCAGGAAGCCCGCCGGCCGCACATGCGCGCGCAGGACCTCGGGGAGTTGGCGGCGACCGGCCGCGAGCCGTGTGCGGTCGATGCAGGTAGATCCCACCGCGTGGCGGAACAGGCGTGCGAGCAGGTTGTCGTCACCCGCAGGCACCCAGAGGGCTTTCGCATTGTCCTCGGGGGCAAAACCGTAGGCGAAGTAGCAGCTCAGGCGGTCTGCGGCAGAGGCTTTCAGGAACAGCAGGCAGCGCGCAAGGCCAAGGCCTTGCTCAAGCGTGTGCGCCGTGTCCGCAAAGAACGCGCGCAGGTCGCGATAGCGGCCGTGCTGGCAGTTCTGCATGAAGGCCTCGATGATCTCGGTCACAGGCTCACCGCCGATGCCGCCATGGGCCTTGGGCTGCGTCGCCTTGGGTGCTGCGCTTGAAGGCTCGCCGGCCTGTGTCTCGCCTTCTAGCCTCGTTGTCACCAGTCGGGTGCGGTCGTCGCCGGCGTGTTGTGAGCGAGCATGCCATCCGTCAGTGTGCGCGTCGCTGTCAGCCGATCGCGCGGGCGCTCGGCTTGCGGGCATCTGCGCGCCGGGGCTGCGCGGTGGCGGTGGCGGCCAGAAAAAGCGCTCGCATGCGACCGGGCGATGGTCGATGAACGCAGCGGCATGGCTGATGCGTACTGCGACGCGCCGCGTGCTTGCGACGATTTCGTCGAGCGGCAGGTTCGTCATCGCCGACGCAGCGTGCAGCAGTGTCGTGGTGTGGCCACCATACCAGTTGTCATGTGTCGCCCAGGCGATGAGGTGGGCAAGGACGGCATCCGCGCCGCGCTGGTGCAGATAGCGGGCGAGTGCGATCGGCAGCTCGGGGGCCATACCCCCTTGCCAGGCGTAGCGGCCCGCGTGCGCAAGCATGGTGCCCGCCCTGTCCATGATCGTCGTCAGCGCCGGGCTCGCCGGCAGGCCAAGATCCTGAAGGTGGGCAGCGTTCAGTTCGACGGGGGAGCAGCCCAGCAGTGCCTCCTCCACCCGCGCACGCCGCTCGCCGGCCGCGGCGCGCGCCTCGATCTCCTGGTGCAGTTCGGGGGCGGCGAGGGGGAGCTTCCAGCGCGCCACGCCGAGCAACAGCGTCAGCCATTCGAGATACTCGGCATGCTCGCCGCCGTGGTGGTGCGCCCAGTCGGCCTGCAGGACACGGCCGAACTGGCTCGTTGCCATCGCCCGTACCGCCTCGTGCCGGGCAGCGGCGCTTGCATCCAGGCCCTGGTCAGCACACCGTCTGGCCAGGGCCTGGACCTTGTCGACGCCAAGCATGTTGAGCGCATGCTGAAGGCCTTGCACCTCGCCGTCGATGCGCGGTTCGCGGGCGGCGAGCAAGATGACCTCGAGCGCAAGCGGGATGTCGCCGTGCAGCATGGTGCGCAGCGTGTCCATGCCGATCCCGGGGTCGAGCAGGGTCTCGAGCGCCTGTGCTGTCGACAGCACAGGCATGCGCACGGCAGCCAGCTCGCGCCGCCAGTAGTCCAGCCCCTTGGCCTTGCCATTCATGACTGCCGCCCCCTTGGCCTGGCCTCAGGACGCGCTGGCCGTGGGGTCAACGCGCGGTGTGGTAGGTGCCTGCGGCGGCGCGATGACCACCGACCTGCGGCCTGTGGTGCGTCTTGGGTCCGATCAGGCCGCCGACCAGCATGCCGAGCGCGCTTGCCGCCAGGCCGTAGAGCTGGGGCTCGACGTCGCCCTCGGTGACGAAGATCTCCAGCAGTAGCCAGGTCGACAGGCCGAGGATGATGGCCAGCGCTGCCCCCAGGTTGTTGGCGCGCTTCCAGAACAGGCCGGCGGCCAGGGGCACGAAAGCGCCGGCCAGCGTTACGCGATAGGCGCTCTCGACCATGTGGTGGATGGTGGCCTCTGTGGTGGTGGCGTACCAGGTCACGAGGACGGTGAACACCACCACGGTGACCCGCGTGCTGAGCAGGAAGGCGCGGTCGCTCATGCCCGGGATGAAGCCGCGCAGCACGTTCTCGGAGAAGGTCACCGAGGGCGCGAGCAGGGTGCCCGAGGCGGTGCTCATGATCACCGACAGCAGGGCGCCAAAGAAGATCACCTGGGCGAAGAAGGGCATGTGCTGGAGGATCAGCGTGGGCAGGATGAGCTGCGAGTCCTGCTCCATCAGGCGCTCGACCATGCCGGGGTCGATGATGTTGGCGGTATAGGCGAGGAACAGCGGCACCGCAGCAAAGAAGAAGTAGCTCACACCCCCCAGTGTGGTACCCCATACGGCGACGCGCTCGTTCTTCGACGAGTTGACACGCTGGAAGACGTCCTGCTGCGGGATCGAGCCCAGCGCCATGGTGGCGAAGGCAGCGAACCAGGCGATCATGTCGATGAGGTCGAGGGAAGGCAGCCACTCGAACTTGCCCTCGGCCGCGGCCTTGGCGATGACGAGTTCGAAGCCGCCAGCCTTGTCGCCGGCAAGCCAGGTGACCCACACCAGGCCGATCACGATCACGATCATCTGCACGAAGGTGGTCAGTGCCACCGACCACATGCCGCCGAACAAGGTATAGACCAGCACGACGGCGGCGCCGATCAGCATGCCCTCGTTCATGCTCACGACGTCGTTCGACAATACATTGAACACCAGTCCGAGCGCGGTGATCTGCGCCGCTACCCAGCCAAGGTAGGACAGCACGATGCAGATCGACAGCACGAGCTCGGTCGTGCGGTTGTAGCGCATGCGGAAGAAGTCGCCCAGCGTGAGCAGGTTCATGCGGTAGAGCGGGCGGGCGAAGATGAGGCCGAACAGGACCAGGCAGGCTGCCGCGCCCAGTGGGTCGGAGATCAGCCCACGGAAGCCTTCGTCCAGGAAGGTGGCCGAGATGCCGAGCACGGTCTCGGCGCCGAACCAGGTTGCGAACACCATCGCCAGCACGATGTACATCGGCAGGTTGCGACCCGCAGTGATGTAGTCGCGCGCATTGTGTACCCGGGTGGCGGCATACAGTCCGATGCCGATGGAAATGACCAGATAGGCGACGACAAGCCAGAGCAGCATCAGGGAGCCCTTCGTTGAGGCGCACGCACGCGCACGGTTGGAAAAACAGGCGCGAGTTTAGCAACAGGAGGCGTTGCGATGGGGGGCGAATGTGGTCGATCCGTGCGCGAACACGCCTGCTTCATTGCAGATCTGCAACGCTGTCGGCGAGCCGTGTCCGTTTCGCCGCGAACGCACGCAGCGTGGTCACGATGGTGGTGATCGCCTGCTCCAGCGTCTCCTCGTCGATGATCAGCGGTGGCGCCAGGCGCAGCACGTTGCCGTTGGTGTCGCGAGTGGCGATGGCGTGTGCGAGCAGGCGCTCGGCAATGGCGCCGGCGTCGGCGAAGTTCGGCTCGAAGGCGACCCCGACCAGCAGGCCCCGGCCACGGATCGCGCGCACGCCGGGCAGGTCCGCGTCGCGCAGGGACTGGATCAGGTGTGTGCCGAGCCGCTCGGCGCGCTCCCAGGGCCGGAGCTGTTCGAGCAGCGCCAGCACTTCGGTGCCTACGGCCGCTGCCAATGGGTTGCCGCCGAAGGTCGAGCCATGGTCGCCGGGGCCGAACACGTCCATGAGCGCGCGATCGGCAAGGAAGGCCGATACCGGCAGCAGTCCGCCGCCCAGGGCCTTGCCCAGGATGAGTCCGTCGGCACGCACGCCCTCGTGGTCGCAGGCGAGCAGGCGCCCGGTACGGCCGAGGCCGGTCTGCACCTCGTCGGCGATCAGCAACACCTTGTGCCGGCGGCAGATCTCGGCGCATCGGGACAGGTAGCCAGCCGGCGGCACCACGATGCCGCCCTCGCCCTGGATCGGCTCGACCAGAAAGGCAGCAGTGTCGGGGGTGATTGCCGCTTCGAGGGCGTCGGCGTCGCCGAAGGGGATGCGCTCGAGCCCCGGCGGGAAGGGGCCGAAGCCGGCGCGATAGTGCGCATTGGAGGAGAGTCCGACGATGGCGATGGAGCGGCCATGGAAGTTGCCATCGCAGGCGATGATGCGGGCCTTTCCGGGGGCGATGCCCTTGACCTGGTAGCCCCATTTGCGTGCCGCCTTCAAGGCCGTCTCCACGGCTTCCAGGCCGGTATTGACGGGCAGGGCGCGCTCATAGCCGAAGGTCGCGCACAGGCGCTCGAGGAAGACCGGCAGACGGTCGCTGGAGAAGGCGCGCGAGGTCAGCGCCAGGCGCTGGGCCTGCTCGGTCAGGGCCTGGACCAGGCGCGGGTGGCTGTGGCCGAAGCTCACTGCCGAGTAGGCGCTCATCATGTCAAGGTAACGCCGGCCGTCGGTGTCCCACAGCCAGACGCCCTCGCCACGCTGGAACACGGCGGGGAGCGGGGCGTAATTGGCGGCGCCGTAGCGGCGTTCCTTCTCGCGCAGCCAGGCGGTCGATGGGCCGAGCGCAGCAGCGGCAAGCTCGCGTACCCAGCGCATGCCGCTGCCGTCGGCATCCAGTTCGGGACGGTATTCGACGATCTCCAGCGCGATGAAGTCGGCGCAGGCGCGCAGACTGAACAGGCAGTCGGTGAGCGCACGGGGTGCCAGGCCGCCGGGCTCGGGGCAGCTCACCGCCGGGAAATGGCCCGGATCGAGGGCGTCGAGGTCGAGGCTGACGCCGAAGCCCGCCTGCTCGTCTGCGCGCACGATGCTCAGTGCATCGCAGAACACGGCCGCCAGACCGCGCTGCGCAATCTCCTCCATGTCGAAGATGCGCACGCCCAGACGCCTGAGCAGGTCGCGCTCCTCGGCCTCCCAGGCGCGTGCGCCGAGCACGCAGGTGCGCGCGGGATCCAGCGTCGGCCCGGGGATGTCGCACAGTTGCTGGTGGCCGACCCCCAGCAGCGCAGCCAGAGGCATGCCGTGGATGTTGCCGGAGTGGGTGCTGGTGTCGGTGTGGCTGTCGAGGTGGGCGTCGATCCACAGCAGCCCGGGGGAGCGTCCGCAGCGTCGGCCTACGCCTCGCCAGGTGCCTGCGGCGATTGCATGGTCACCACCGAGCACGAGCGGGAAGCTGCCGGGTGGCACTGCTGCCACATGGTCGGCGAGGCGACGGGCAAAGCGGCCATTGTCGTCGAGGCGCCGGGCCATGTCGGCGACTTCCGTGTTCTCGGCAGTGCTTGCCGGATCTGCTCCTGTCTGAGCTGCCGCCTGTGCAGGTACGCCGGCAGCGAGGGGGCGCAGGGTCTCGAGCCAGTCGACGCCGAGTCCGATTGCGTGCAGATGGGCGCAAAGGCCACCGCTTTGCAGACTGTCGGGGCTGGCCGCCGTACCTGGGGCAGGGGCGCCGAGCGCGCTCGCGGCGCCGATCACCCGGATCATCGAGTGAGGTACGTGCGGCGCCATGCCATCCATGCGTGTCGTCGTCATTACGGCACCTCCATGCATCCTGGTCGCGCCCGCACGCGGCGGGCCGAATCATGTGTGCATGAGTTGGATGCGGGGGCGCCCGATTCGTTCAGCCTCCGCTCGGCTCAGCCCAGCAGGCGATGCAGCTCGAGGCCGAGCAGGGTGGCTGCGACCGCGCCGACCAGCAGCAGCAGGCGGGTGAGCCGGCGCTGGCCGGCTGCCAGGTCGTCCAGGCGCTGCTGTTGCGCGCTCTGCTGGCGGCCGGATTCGGTCAGCGCATGGTGCACCAGGCGAGGCAGCTGCGGCAGCGTGCCGGCCCAGGCCGGTGCTTCCTCCTTGACGCCGCGCACCAGCGCACGCATGCCCATGCGCTCATCCATCCAGCGCTCCAGGAAGGGCTTGGCGGTCTTCCACAGGTCGAGCTCGGGGTCGAGCTGGCGGCCGAGGCCTTCGATGTTGAGCAGGGTCTTCTGCAGCAGCACGAGCTGGGGCTGCACTTCCATCTCGAAACGGCGTGCGGTCTGGAACAGGCGCAGCAGGGTCTTGCCGAAGGAGATGTCCTTGAGCGGCTTGTCGAAGATCGGCTCGCACACGGTGCGGATCGCGGCCTCGAACTCGTCCACGCGCGTCTTCGCCGGCACCCAGCCGGCTTCGATGTGGGCAAGCGCCACGCGCCGGTAGTCGCGCTTGAAGAAGGCGAGGAAGTTGGTGGCGAGGTAGTTCTTGTCCACCTCGTTGAGCGTGCCCATGATGCCGAAGTCGAGCGCGATGTAGCGCCCGTCGCGGTGCACGAAGATGTTGCCCGGGTGCATGTCGGCATGGAAGAAGCCGTCGCGGAACACCTGGGTGAAGAAGATCTCCACGCCGGCGCGCGACAGCGCCGACAGGTCGGTGCCCTGGGCGAGCAGCGCGGGCGTCTGCGAGATCGGCACGCCGCGCATGCGCTCCATCACCATGACCTTGCTGCCGCACCAGTCCCAATGCACTTCGGGCACGATGAGCAGCGAGGACTCCGTGAAGTTGCGCCGCAGTTGCGAGCAGTTGGCGGCTTCGCGCATCAGGTCGAGTTCGTCGTGCAGGTACTTGCTGAACTCGGCGACGACCTCGCGCGGCTTCAGGCGACGGCCCTCGGGCCAGATCTTCTCGAGCAGCACGGCAGCGACCTCGAGCAGCGCAAGATCGTGCTCGATCACGCGCTCGATGCCGGGGCGCAACACCTTGACGGCGACCTCGGTGCCGTCGGGCAGGCGGGCGAAGTGCACTTGCGCCACCGAGGCAGAGGCGACCGGGGTTCGCTCGAAGTCGTCGAAGACCTCGTCGATCGGTTTGCCGTAGAAGCCCTCCAGTACCGCCAGCGCCTGCTCGGTGGGGAAAGGGGGGACGCGGTCCTGCAGCAGCGCCAGCTCGTCGGCGAGGTCGGGGGGCAGCAGGTCGCGCCGGGTGGACAGCATCTGGCCGAACTTGACGAAGATCGGTCCCAGCGACTCGAGCGCCTGGCGAAGGCGTGCGCCGCGCGGCTGGGAAAACGTCCGCCAGAAGAAGATCGTATGCCATATGCGTGCAAGGCGTCCGCTGCTGTCGGCGTCGAGGACCATGCGGTCGAGGCCGAAGCGCAGGCTCACGGAGACGATCTTGGCGAGGCGGAAGAGGCGCACGTTGGGAAGCCGGGCAGACGCAAACCCGGGACTTTAGCCGGAAAGCGACGGCGGGGGAACGCCGCCTGTGCGTGACGCCTGCCACGGCGCGCAATCTGCGCTCACATCCTCGACCGGGCCCGAGGCTGCCTTCCGCTATAATCGCGCGTTTCGAATCCATCCCGAGTGCCATGAGCGCCGACCCCAAAGTCCTGTTGACCGACCTGCTCAAGACCGCGCTGAAGAGCGTGGCGCCCGACCTGGTCGATACGCCCATCCTGCTGGAGCGCCCGAAGCAGGCGAGCCACGGTGATTTCGCCACCAACCTCGCGCTGCAACTGGCCAAGCCGCTCAAACGCAATCCGCGCGAGCTCGCCGGCCTGCTGCTGGCCGAGCTTCCGGCCTCGAAGCTGGTCGAGAAGGCGGAGGTTGCCGGAGCCGGTTTCATCAACTTCACCCTGGCCGCAAGCGCCAAGACAGCGGTCGTGCGCGAGGTGCTTGGCAAGGGCGCGGGGTTTGGCCGTGGCGACGTCAAGGGCGTCAAGGTGCAGGTCGAGTTCGTCTCCGCCAACCCGACCGGCCCGCTTCATGTCGGCCACGGCCGCGGTGCGGCCTACGGCGCCTCGTTGTCGGACGTGCTGGCGTTTGCCGGCTATGACGTCACCCGCGAGTATTACGTCAACGACGCCGGACGCCAGATGGACATCCTGGCGCTGTCGACCTGGCTGCGCTACCTGGCTTTCTTCGGTATCGAGATTCCGTTCCCGCCGAATGCCTACCAGGGCGACTACGTGATCGACATGGGCCGTGAGATGCGCGACGCGCATCAGGATCGCTTCGCCAGGGTCAGCGCCGAGCAGATCCTCGCCGGCACCCCCGGCCTGCCGCCGGCCGATCGCAAGGACGACGAGGCCAAGCAGCAGCGCGAGGAGCACCTCGACGCGCTGATCGCCAACGCCAAGCGCTTGCTGGGCGAGGATTACCCCTGGGTGCATGGCTTCGCGCTCAACGAGCAGCTCGGCGATGGCCGCGAGGACCTGCAGGAATTCGGCGTGCGTTTCGACAAGTGGTTCTCCGAGCAGAGCCTGTTCGACACCGGCCTGGTCGAGCGCGCGGTCGCTCAGCTCGAGAAGCAGGGTCACATCTACCTGCAGGACGGCGCGAAGTGGTTCCGCTCCACCGCTTTCGGTGACGAGAAGGACCGCGTCGTGCAGCGCGAGAACGGTCTGTACACCTACTTCGCTTCTGACATCGCCTACCACCTCAACAAGTACGAGCGCGGCTTCGATCGCGTCATCGACATCTGGGGTGCCGACCACCACGGCTACATCCCGCGCGTGAAGGGCGCCATCGCCGCGCTCGGCCTGCCGCCCGAGAAGCTCGAGGTGGCGCTGGTGCAGTTCGCAGTGCTGTACCGCAACGGCCAAAAGACCTCGATGTCCACCCGCTCGGGTGAGTTCGTCACCCTGCGCGAGCTGCGCCGCGAAGTCGGCAACGACGCCTGCCGCTTCTTCTACGTGCTGCGCAAGTCCGATCAGCACCTGGATTTCGACCTCGATCTTGCCAAGAGCCAGAGCAACGAGAATCCGGTGTACTACGTGCAGTACGCCCATGCCCGGGTGTGCTCGGTGCTCAACCAGTGGGGTGGCGAGGCGGTCGAGCTGGCCGCGGCCGATCTCGGCCTGCTGCAGAACGAGCGTGAGCTTGCCCTGTGCGCCCGTCTGGTGAGCTTCCCCGAGCTGGTGCAGAACGCGGCTGCGGACTACGCACCGCACCAGATCGCCTTCTACCTCAAGGATCTCGCTGCCGACTTCCACAGCTGGTACAACGCCGAGCGCATGCTGGTCGAGGACGAGGCGCTCAAGCTCGCCCGCCTGGCGCTTGCCGCCGCGGTGCGCCAGGTGCTCGTCACCGGCCTGAAGATGCTGGGCGTGTCCGCGCCCGAGTCGATGTGATGCGGGGAGCGCAATCGTGAGTCGAGACCGCAAGCCGGCGCGTGCCGCCCGCGCGCCGGCCAGGAGCGCCGGCGGGACGCTGATCGGCATTTTCATCGGCTTGGTCTTCGGTGCGCTGATCGCAGCCGGTGCCGCCTGGTACTTCACCCGTGCCAACCCTTTCCAGCCCGCGCCGGTCGCGCCGCGCGTGCAGGCGCCCGACAACGGCCCCGCCGCCTTGCCGGGCAAGCCGGGCGATCGCCCGGTGGTCAAGCAGGATTTCGAGTTCTACCGCATCCTCCCGCAGGGTGAGAACGTGCCGGCCCAGGCCCCGACCCCGACCACCCCGCCGACCCTCCAGGCGCCGGTCGAGGATGCAGTCGCGCGACCGGTCGAGCGTCTGTACCTGCAGGTCGGAGCATTCGAGAATCCGAGCGAGGCCGACAATCTGAAGGCCCGCCTGGCCCTGTCCGGCATCCAGGCCAGCGCCCAGCGCGCCCAGCTCGAAGATGGGCGGGTGGTGCATCGGGTCCGGATCGGCCCCTTCGCGCGCCCGGAAGACATGAACCCGATGCGCGCGCGTCTGGCCGAGGCCGGCTTCAATGCCTCGGTAAGCCGCGGCAACCCTTGATCTCCAGATGTGGCGGCCGGGAACGCCCGGCACACCGCAGCGTCTGATTGACCTGACAGCCAACGGAGCACAGCATGAATCGTCGTGATGCACTCAAACTCAGCGCCCTCGCCCTTGCCTTGCCGACCGCATCCGTGAGCTGGGCGCAGAGCCCGTTCACCGTGTTGAATCCGCCGCAGAAGGGGGATGATCCGAGCAAGATCGAGGTCGTCGAGTTCTTCCACTACGGCTGCCCGCACTGCCGTGATTTCGATCCGCTGATCAGCGACTGGAAAAAGAAGCTCCCCGAGGACGTTTCCTTCCGCGCAGTGCCGGCGATCTGGAACAACGCGCAGCTCACCGGGCTTGCGCGGCTTTACTACGCGGCCGAGGTGTCAGGTCAGCTCGACGCCATTCACGGTGCGGTGTTCGTGGCCGTTCAGGAGGAAAAGCGCCCGCTGTTTACCGAGGAGCAGGTGCGTGAGTGGGTGAGTGGCAAGGTGGCCGACCCGGCCAAGTTCATGGATGCCTACAAGTCCTTCGGGGTGAATTCGCTGGTGCAGCGCGCGGACCAGCTCGCTCGGGCGATGAAGGTCCAGGGTGTTCCCACCGTGGTCATCGATGGCACATATGTGACGTCTGCCTCGCTCAGTGGCAGCCACGTCAATACGCTCAAGGTGACGGACCAGCTCATCGCCCGTGTGCGCGAGGAGCGCAAGGGTAAATGAGCGTCGTCCAGTCGGGCGTGCCCAGTCCCGCTCAGCCGTCGGCGGGTGAGTCCGGTGAGGACAGCGGCGAGCGCAGGCGCATCCAGCGCTTCCTTGCGCTGCGCCGTGGCGAGCCCTGCTTCTGGGTCGATATCGACGGCCTGGGCCGCCGGGCCTTGCGCGACATCTCGGTTGAGGGCTTCTCGGTCGGTGCCGAAGCCGGCTTGGCCGAGGGGGCCTTGTTCGGCTTCGTGCTGCATCGAGAGGGGGTGCCTGATCTGATCAGGGGGCGCGCCCAGGTCGTCAATTGCATCGCCGCGACGGCGCAGGCGGGTTGCCGCTTCGTTGCGCTCGAGGGCGAGGATCGTGAGCGCCTGCACGACTGGCTGATCGCCCTGGTCATCATGAACGCAAGCGTGCGCATCACCGAGAAGGATGCGGCGGCAATCGTCGATGGCCCTTCGCTGATCTGAGCGCCCGCGCTTACTGCACATGAAAAGGCCGCCCGCTCCAACCGGAGGGGCGGCCTTTCTGCGTAGCGGGCTCAGGCCTCGGCTTCGGTTTCCCGGCGCCGCTGTCTGGGTTTCTGCATTGCATAGACCAGGCCCAGGAGCACGAAGGCCGGGACGAACATCCACTCCTTGGCGGGGCGCTCACCCGAGGGCAGCTCGATCGTCGTGATGGTGAAGCCCTGCTCGAGGCCCAGCTTCTCCGCCTGGCTGCCGAAGCGCACCGCGGCGATCTGGACATCGTCGCCAAGGGACATCACGGTCAGGCCCATCGCGTTGAGCCGTTCGCGTGCCGGGCCGCGCTCGCCCAGCGGCAGCAGCACACCCTTGGAGATGTCGCGGCCTTCCAGGCTCATGCCTTCGATCCATATCCGCAGCTTGCCGTTGCGCGGTGCCTCCTCCACCAGCCGGCTGAGCTCGGTTGGCGCGACCTCGTCGTAGGGCGGATAGAGCATGTCCATCCAGAACCCGGGCCGGAACAGGGTGAAGGTGACCAGCAACAGCAGGATGGTCTCGTGGATGCGGTTCCTGGCGATGAAGAAGCCCTGGGTCGCCGCGGCGAACATCATGCTTGCCACCGTGGCGGTGACGATCGTCAGCACGAGCTGGAAGCTGCTGTCGATGCCGATCAGCAGCAATTGCGTGTTGAAGATGAACATGAAGGGCAGTACTGCGGTGCGCAGGCTGTAGCCGAATGCGGTGAGGCCGGTGCGTATCGGGTCGCTCTTGGCGATGCCGGCCGCGGCATAAGAGGCCAGGCCCACAGGCGGCGTCACGTCGGCCATCAGACCGAAGTAGAACACGAACAGGTGCACCGCGATCAGCGGCACCAGCAGCCCGCTCTGCGCCCCCAGCTCGACGATCACCGGCGCCATCAGCGACGACACCACGATGTAGTTCGCCGTGGTCGGTAGCCCCATGCCGAGGATCAGGCAGATGACTGCGACCAGCACCAGCATGATCATCAGGTTGCCGCCCGAGAGTACCTCGACCAGCTCCGTCATCGCCAGGCCGATCCCGGTCAGGGTCACTGTGCCGACGATCACGCCTGCGGTGGCGGTGGCGATGCCGATGCCGATCATGTTGCGCGCGCCGGTGACAAGACCCGACAGCAGGTCGTGGAAGCCCTGGCGGGTTGCGGCGCCGAGCGCACCGGTGCCGCGGAACAACGCGAACAGCGGGCGCTGGGTGACGAGAATGAACATCAGGAACAGCGTCGCCCAGAATGCCGACAGCGCGGGCGAGAGCTGCTCGACCATCAGGTTCCAGATCAGCGCTGCTACCGGCAGCAGGAAGTGCAGGCCGGACTTGAGCGTGGGGCCGATCTCGGGCAGGTACTCCATGGTCTCGCCCGGCTTCTCGAGGTGCAGTTCGGGGTACTTCGCGCCATGGCGGACAATGAAGATGTAGGCAATGAGCATCAGCACGCCGACCACGATGAAGGCGCCGTCGCCAAAGAGGTCCTTGATCCAGCCAAAGCCCCAGTAGATTACCGCGGACAGGATCACCAGCCCGGAGAAGGTCATCAGCGTCGTGATCACCGCCTTCTGCCAGGGCAGCGGCTCGCGTCGCGGCAGGCCCTTCAGGTCCATCTTCAGGGCCTCGAGGTGCACGATGTAGAACAGCGCGATGTACGAGATCAGCGCGGGCAGGATGGCGTGCTTCATCACCTGCACGTAGGTGATGCCGACGTACTCGACCATGAGGAAGGCCGCGGCGCCCATCACCGGGGGCATGATCTGGCCGTTGACCGAGGAGGCGACCTCGACCGACGCCGCCTTGTCGGCACGGTAGCCCACACTCTTCATGAGCGGGATCGTGAAGGTGCCGGTGGTGACCACGTTGGCGATCGACGAGCCGGAGATCAGGCCGGTGCTGGCCGATGCGACCACGGCGGCCTTGGCCGGACCGCCGCGCATGTGGCCGAGAAGCGCGATCGCCGACTTGATGAAGTAGGCGCCCGCGCCTGCGGTCTCGAGCAGCGCACCGAACAGCACGAACAGGAAGATGAAGCTGGTCGACACGCCGAGTGCCACGCCGAACACGCCCTCGGTGGTCAGCCACATGTGGCTCATGCCCTTGGCCAGCGAGGCGCCGCGGTGGGCGATCACGTCCGGCATGTACGGGCCGAAGAAGATGTAGCACAGGAACACGACGGCGAGGATCACCATCGGCAGGCCAAGTGCGCGGCGCGCGGCCTCGAGCAGCAGGGTGAGGCCGACCACGGCGGTGGCAATGTCCATGTCGGTGGGCAGGCCGGGGCGGGTCGACAGCTCGCGGTAGAACAGGAACAGGTAGGCCGCACAGTAGGCCCCTGCGCCGGCGAGGATCCAGTCCTGGATCGGCACGCGGTCGCGTGGCGAGCGCTTGAGCGCGGGGTAGGCAGCAAAGGCCAGGAACACGGCGAAGGCGAGATGGATTGCACGTGCCTCGGTGTCGTTGAACACGAACACGCCTAGCGAGAAGGGCAGCGGCGAGGCAATCCAGAGCTGGAACAGCGACCATGCCAGCGCCACCACGAGCAGCACGTTGGCGGTCAGGCCGGTGGGCTTGCGTCCGCCGGTATCGGCTTCGGCAACGATTTTCTGCAGTTCTTCGTCGGACAGCTCGAAGTTGTCCTTGTTGTCATTTTTGCGGGTCATGAGCAGCGCCCCTCGAAGTCGGATCGGAGACGACAACGGCGGGGGGCTGGGCGCCCGCCGCCGTTGTCTGAAGAGCATCCGGCACCGCCCGAAGGGTGCCGGCCGGCGGACTTACATCCAGCCCTTCTCCTTGTAGTACTTCACCGCACCCTCGTGCAGCGGGGCCGACAGGCCGTCCTTGATCATGTGCGCGGGATCGAGGTTGGCGAAGGCAGGGTGCAGCTTCTTGAAATCCTCGAAGTTCTCGAACACGGCCTTGACCATCGTGTAGACGGTGTCAGCCGGTACCTTGGCCGAGGTCACGAAGCTCGCCACCACGCCGAAGGTTTCAGCCGGATCGGGGTTGTTGGCGTACATCCCGCCCGGAATCGAGACCTTGGCGAAATAGGGGTGCTCAGCCACAAGCTTGTCCACGCCGGCTCCGGTGATCGACACCAGCTTGGCGCCGCAGGTCGTGGTCACGTCCTGGATGTTCGCCGCCGGGTGGCCGACAACGAAGGCAAAGCCGTCGATCTTGTTGTCGCACAGCGCCGAGCCATGCTCATCCGGGCGCAGCTCGGACACCAGCGAGAAGTCCGAGGTCGACATGCCGATCGCGGGCAGCAGCATGTCCATCGTGGCGCGTTGACCCGACCCCGGGTTGCCGACGTTGAAACGCTTGCCCTTGAAGTCTTCCATCTTCGCGACACCGGCTTCCTTGCGGGCGAGGATGGTGAGCGGCTCAGGATGCAGCGAGAACACCGCGCGCAGGTCGGACACGGCGCCACCTTCGGCGAACTGTGCCTTGCCGTTGATGGCGTTGAACTGCACGTCGGACTGGGCGACGCCGAAGTCGAGCTCGCCAGCCTTGATGGTGTTTACGTTGTATACCGAGCCGCCGGTGCTCTCCACCGAGCAGCGCAGGCCGTGCTGGGCGCGGTCCTTGTTGATCAGACGGCAGATTGCGCCGCCTGCGGCGTAATAGACGCCTGTGACCCCACCGGTGCCGATGGTGACGAACTTCTGCTGCGCCTGGGCCGGTGCGGCACCGAGGGTGCCGACGAGGGCAAAGGCAGCGGCAATGGCGGTCAGTTTCTTCATGGATTCCTCCTGGGTCGTGTCAACGAGGGTGAGAGCGTGGTCGCCCGTACGTGCAGGGGGTGTCCGTCACGAGGGCGTGCGCGGCAGGACACCAGATCATGGCGTGACAGGCTGTCGATCGGCCAACGCAAGAGCCGACAGCTTTTCACAACCTGCGTTTCGGCGCTAGTCGGGTTTCCCGCAGGGCGCAGTGGAGCGCGCTTTGAGGCGTACTACAATGCGCTGCCGGATGTGGAGGACATACGTTGATTGCACAGCAGCCAGGAGTGACGAGGAGGGAGGCTTGGGACGACGATGGCGGGCAGCGCCATGAACGGGCGGACGGTGGTGCGCGCATCGTGTCGCTGGTGCCCTCGCTCACCGAGCTGCTGTTTGCGCTCGGCCTTGGCGGGCAAGTGGTCGGTCGCACGGGGTTCTGTGTGCACCCGCGCGAAGCGCTGCGTGCGGTGCCGAAAGTAGGGGGCACCAAGGACGTCCGGCTGGAGCGAATTCGCGAGCTCGAGCCCACCCATGTGCTGGTCAACATCGACGAGAACAGGCGTGAGACGGTGGACGAGCTTGCCGCCTTCGTGCCCCACATCGTCGTCACGCATCCCTGCTCCCCGCAGGACAACTTGCGCCTCTTCGATCTGCTGGGCGGGGTGTTCTCGGCCGCGCAGCGTGCAGCGCTGCTTGCCGCCGAGTTGCGCGCAGCCCTCGACGAGGCTGCTGCGCTGCGTGCGGAGCTCGATGATGAGCGCGTTCTTTATCTGATCTGGCGCGAGCCGTGGATGACGGTGGCGCGTGACACCTATATAGCGGCGACGCTCGCCGAGGTCGGTTGGGAGACCCTGCCGGCGCGCCATGGCGGTGCGCAGGGCGCAGCGCGCTACCCCGCCTTCGAGTGGGGTGAGCCCTGGCTCGCGCAGGTGGAGCGCGTGCTGCTGTCGAGCGAGCCCTACAGGTTTCGCGACCTGCATGTGACCGAAGTTGCCGGTCTGTCCGCCCTCCCGGCGCAGCTCGTCGACGGCGAGATGGTTTCCTGGTACGGCAGTCGGGCCGCGGAGGGGCTGCGCTACCTGTGTGCCCTTCGCCGCAGCCTCAGGGAGCAAGCTGGCGGCTGAACGCCTCGGGCGTGACGATGGCGAGAAGGCCGGAGATGCCGCGCCTGCGCGCCATCTTCAGCAGTGCGCGGTCGCGCGTGAGCAGGTGGGTCGCGCCGGCGCCCACGGCCAGTTCGAGGAACTTCTGGTCATCGGGATCCTTGCAGGCCGGCAGAGTCGGGGCAGGCGGCATCGCGATCTCGCGAATCCGTCCGCGGTAGGCCGACAGCAGTGCTTCGCGGGCCTCGAGGCCCTGGCCGAACTGGGCGTAGCCGAGCACGGCACGCAACTCGCCGAGCGTGTCCGCGCACGCCAGCAGAGGCGGCCGGCTGCGTTCGATCCAGTCGCGCAGCGCGGCGAGCGCTGGGTCGCGGAACATCCACAGTGCGAGCACGGTATTGGTGTCGAGTACCAGGCGGACGTCTGGATGCGTCATCGGGTCGATCGTCAACGAAAAAGGGGAGGGTTCCCCCTCCCCGGAGTGGCTAGGCAAGGCTCAGGCGGCAGCCTTGGCGTCCACGCGGATCTTCACGAAGCTGCCAGGAGCGTCCTCGATCGGCTTGATCTTGCCCTTGGCCGGATCGCGCGCCTCGACCTGTTCGCCGTCATGCGACGTGACCCAGGCTTGCCAGTCGGTCCACCAGGAGCCCGGGTGCTGCTGCGTGCCTTCGAACCAGGCGTCCGCGGTTTCGGCCAGCTTGGCAGCCGGGTTGATCCAGTAGCCGTACTTGTTGGCGGCAGGCGGGTTGACGATGCCGGCAATGTGGCCGGAACCGCCGAGCACGAAGCGCACCGGGCCACCGAAGCGGCGCGCACCCATGTAGGTGCTCTTCCACGGTGCGATGTGGTCTTCGATCGTGGAGATGAAGTAGCACGGCACCTTGATCTTGCCGAGGTCGATCGGCACGCCGTCGATCTCGATGCCGCCCGGCTCGATGAGGCGGTTCTCCATGTACATCCTGCGCAGGTAGAAGCTGTGCATGGTCGCCGGCATGCGCGTGGAGTCGGAGTTCCAGTACAGCAGATCGAACGGGAAGGGGTCCTTGCCCATCAGGTAGTTATTGACCACGAAGGACCAGATGAGGTCGTTGGCGCGCAGCATATTGAAGGTGCCGGCCATCTCCGAACCTTCCAGATAGCCGCGCTCGAACATCTTCTTCTCGAGGCTGGTGACCTGGCCTTCGTCGATGAACACGCCGAGCTCGCCCGGATCGGTGAAATCGGTCATCGTGGTGAAGAAGGTCGCCGAGGCGATGCGCTTCTGGCGCTTGCCGGCAAGGTAGGCCAGGGTGGTGGCGAGCAGGGTGCCGCCCAGGCAGTAGCCGGCGGCGTTGACTTCCTTCTCGCCGGTCTGCTTCTCGATGGCTTCGAGTGCGGCCACGACGCCTTCCTGCACATAGGCGTCGAAGCTCTTCTCGGCCAGGCGCTCGTCCGGGTTGACCCAGGAGATCACGAATACGGTATGGCCCTGGTCCACCGCCCACTTGATGTAGGAGTTCTTCTCGCGCAGGTCGAGAATGTAGAACTTGTTGATCCAGGGCGGAACGATCAGCAGCGGCTTCTTGAGCACCTTGTCGGTGCTCGGCGTGTACTGCAGCAGCTGCATCATCTCGGTCTGGAACACGACCTTGCCCGGCGTGGTGGCGACGTTCTTGCCCAGCTCGAAAGCCGTGGTGTCGGTCATCTTCACGCGCAGGTTGCCGCCGCCGTCCTCGACGTCGCGCAGCAGGTTGTTGAGGCCCTTGAGCAGGTTCTGGCCGTGGCTCTTGACCGTTTCGCGGAAGACCTCGGGGTTGGTCATCGCGAAGTTCGACGGCGACAGGGCATCGATGTACTGGCGGGTGTAGAAGTTGACCTTCTTCTGCGTCTGGTCGTCGAGACCATCGACACAGCTCACCGTGTCATGGATGTGACGGGCGGCGATGAGGTAGGACTGCTTGATGAAATCGAACAGGAAGTGCTGTTCCCACTCCTCGTCCTTGAAACGCTTGTCGGACTTCTCGGGTGCGGCGACCGGCGCGGCATTGAGGCCGGCGAAGCGCATCATCGAGTGCTGCCACAGCGAGAAGTAGTCCCACACCAGGTTCATCTGCGCCTGGGCGAGCTTGTAGGGGTTCGACAGCAGCTTGGCCATCATGTCCATGAAGGCTTGGGCGATGCCGAGCTCGTCGGCTGGCGCAGAGACGCCTTTCTTGAGCTGGCGTTGCACATGGTCGCTGATCAGGTGCGAGGCGCGGCGCGCCACCTCGGCGTAGGTCTTGGCGACTTCTTGCGGATCGGGCAGTTCTGCCTTCTGGGGGTCGTTGCTGGGTGCAGCCATGTTGTTTGGGCTCCTGTGGTCGCGCGGGGCGGGCTAACGGCAAGTGGTGAAGCGGACCAGGCCGCTCGCATCGACCTCTCTCGAGAGTGCTCCCTGCCTCTCGAGATGGTTGAGGTGGGCAATGGCCTCCCCCATGGCGAACATGACCTGATGGGTATCGAGTTCGCGGGGAAACAGCGTCCCGAGCAGGTCGCCCGCGCTGCTGGGCGTGCTGCAAGCATTGAGCAGCGCGCCACAGCGCTCGCGGTGATGCTCGATGAGCTGGTCCACGCGGACCCTGATGCCCTTGAAAGGTTTGCCGTGCGATGGTAGCACGAGCGTGTATTCGGGCAATGTGCATAGTGCCCGTAGCGAGTCGATGAACCAGCCCAGCGGGTCGTCGTCCGGCGTGGCGGCGTAGACGCTGATATTGGTCGAGATGCGCGGCAGCAGCATGTCACCCGAAATCAGGATGCCGAGTTCGGCGCAGTGCAGGCTCGCATGTTCCGGGGCATGACCGTGGCCGACGATGACACGCCAGTTGTGGCCGCCGATCTGCAACTCGCTGCCGGCGAACAGCCGGCTGAACGTGCCGGGCAGTTCGGGCACGCCGCGCCGGTAGGCGTTGCCACGTGCGCCAAGGGCTTCGAGCCGTGCTGCGTCGAGGCCATGGCGGCGGAACTGAGCGACCATGTCCGGTACACAGTAGCCCGGCAGCTGATGCCAGATGGCGTGGGCGGCGAGGAATTCCCCCTGTGTCATGTGGATCGTGGCACCATCGCGCGCCGCCAGCCAGGTTGCGAGGCCGAGGTGGTCGGGGTGGTGGTGGGTGACGATCACCCTGCGCACCGGGCGCGGGTCGGCAGCGAAGATCGCCGTCCATGCGGCACGCGTGTCGTCCTGTCCGTAGCCGCAGTCGATGACGGTGAGCGCGTCGCCGTCATCGAGCAGCCACAGGTTGATATGATCGAGGGCGAAGGGCAGCTTCATGCGTACCCAGCGCACGCCGGGTGCAATTTCGAGCGTGTGGCCGGCGTCGGGAAGTTGGTCGATCGGGTAGCTAAGCATGGTTCGCGTTCTTGCGCTCAGGTTGTGGTCGGGGGCGTGGCCGGTGGGTGCCGATTGAAGAATGGCCCGGAATCTGTTTAACTTTTGCGATTGTGTTGTTATTTTCAGACAAAACAAGGGTTTGATGTCGGTCTGCGCAGCTGTTGCCTGCGCCGCGGGCATAACTGAACATGGGTAACGAAGAAACCTATTCCATCACCGAACTTGCGCGCGAGTTCGACATCACCCCGCGTGCCATCCGATTCTACGAGGACCAGGGTTTGTTGACCCCGGCTCGCGCAGGCCGGGCGCGCGTCTATACAAAGGCCGATCGCACCCGCCTCAAGCTCACCTTGCGCGGCAAGCGGCTCGGCCTCTCGCTTGCCGAGATCCGCGAACTGCTCGACATGTACGGCGGCGTGCGCAACTCGAGCACGCAGTTGCAGCGCTTTCTGGGCGTACTTACTGTGCGCCGCGCTGCACTCGAGCAGCAGCGCAAGGACATCGAGGCAGTGCTGGACGAAATCGACATGCTTGAGCAGCAGTGCCAGGCATTGCTCGGCGACAACGCGGAGGGCGCCGCCGCTGCACGCGCCGAACTCGCGCGTCGCATCCAGCGGGCAAGCGTGAGCTGAAAGCGCTCGCCCGCTTTTTTTGCGCTGGAGTTTACGTTAACGTAAACGTCAAGCTCGGGAAAGAGCCCCCAATCGACTGAAGAGGTGACGCATGAGACCGGAGATGCCCCAGTTCCAGCCCAAGGACCCGGGCTACGCCGCGCGTGTGCGTGCCAGCTTTGGCCTGCAGCAGGCAATGCAGCTGATCGGTGCAGAACTGGCGATCGTCGAGCCCGGCTACACCGAGATCCATCTGCCGTTCAAGGCCGAGATCTCGCAGCAGCACGGCTATATCCATGGCGGGGTGGTCGGCATGATCGCCGATTCGGCCGCGGGCTATGCCGCCAACACACTGACCCCCGCTGATACCAGCGTGCTCACCGTTGAGTACAAGCTCAACCTCGTTGCCCCTGCAGACGGCCAGCGCCTGGTAGCACGCGGCGAGGTGATCAAGCCGGGCCGCACGCTGATCATCACGCGTGCCGAGGTGTTCGCCATCCGTGACGAGCAATGGACCTTGTGCGCGATCATGCAGCAGACCATCATGGCCATGCAGGGCAAGAGCGAGCGATCCGGCTGAGGGCAGCCGGGCGTAGCGCCGCCTGAAGAAACCCAGGGGGAAAGTTGAATGAGCAGTCGCATCATCGCACTCGGCGCGTCGGATACCGTCGAAATCGGCCATGTCCGCCAGTTTTTCCGCAACTATGCGGCGTGGCTGGGCGTTGACCTGAGCTACCAGGGCTTTGCTGACGAGGTTGCCAACCTGCCCGGGGCGTATGGAGAAGCCGATGGCCGGCTGTTCTACGCCGAGCTCGATGGCCGGCCGGCCGGTTGCGTAGGCGTTCGCCGCTTCTCGGAGGGCGTGTGCGAGATGAAGCGGCTCTATGTCGATCCCGATGCGCGTGGTCATGGCCTTGGCCGCCAGCTCGCGATGGAGGCGATCAAGGCGGCCCAATCCTTGGGCTACCGGCGCATCCTGCTCGACACCCAGCCGGCGATGCGCATTGCGCTGAAGCTTTACCGCGAGCTCGGCTTCGCCGAGGCGCCTGCCTATTACCCCTCACCGATCGAAGGCACGATCTTTCTCGCCCTCGACCTTGCCACCTGGTCCGAGGACGAGGTCCGCAACGAGAACCTGTTCCACCTCTTCGACTACAACCAGGCCTGGTCACGTCAGGTACAGCAACTCGACCCTGGCTTCTTCGAGAAGCTGTCGCATCTGCAGACGCCGGACTATCTGTGGATCGGCTGTTCCGATTCGCGTGTGCCGGCAAACCAGATCGTCGGCTTGCTGCCGGGCGAGGTCTTCGTCCATCGCAATGTCGCCAATGTGGTGGTGCATACCGACCTCAACTGCCTTGCCGTGGTCCAGTACGCGGTCGATGTGCTCAAGGTCAAGCACATCATGGTCGTCGGCCACTATGGCTGCGGCGGCGTCAAGGCCGCGCTCGAGCGTGCCCGCGTCGGCCTCGTCGACCTCTGGCTGCGGCACGTGCAGGACGTCCACGTCCGCCATCTGGACGAGGTCAACGCCTTGCCGCCCGAACTGCGCCACGACCGCCTGTGCGAGCTCAACGTGCTCGAGCAGGTGCTCAACGTTGCCCAGACCGTGGTGGTGCAGGACGCCTGGCAACGCGGCCAGCCACTCACCGTCCACGGCTGGATCTACGGCCTCAAGGACGGCCTGATCCGAGATCTCGGCCTCAACGTCAGTCGTCGCGAAGACCTGCTGCCGCGCTACATGGCAGCGCTCGAGACGCTCGGTAGCTGAGCCTATCCACACTTCATTCGAACAGCCTCAACAGGAGAACTGCATGTCCGATCCCGTCGTCATCGTGTCCGTCGCCCGCACGCCGCTGGGCGGCTTCCAGGGCGAGCTGTCCAGCCTGACCACGCCGCAGCTCGGCGCTATCGCCATCAAGGCGGCGGTGGAGCGCGCCCGCCTGGCACCCGAGAAGGTACAGGAAGTGATCATGGGCTGCGTGCTGCCTGCCGGCCTAGGTCAGGCGCCCGCCCGTCAGGCCGTGCTCGGTGCAGGGCTGCCGCTGTCGGCCGGCTGCACCACCATCAACAAGGTGTGCGGTTCGGGCATGAAGGCCACCATGCTGGCCCACGATCTCATCCTCGCCGGCAGCAACGAGGTGATGGTCGCCGGCGGCATGGAGTCGATGTCCAACGCCCCCTACCTGCTGCCGAAGGCGCGTGGCGGCTACCGCCTCGGCCATGGCCAGATGTTCGACCACATGTTCCTCGACGGTCTGGAAGACAGCTACTCGAAGGAAAACAAGGGGCGCCTGATGGGCACCTTTGCAGAGGACTGCGCCAGCCACTTCAGCTTCAGCCGTCAGGCCCAGGACGAGTTCGCAATCGCCTCGACCACCCGTGCCCAGGCAGCAATCAACAACGGAGACTTCACCTGGGAGGTGGCACCGGTCACCGTGCCAGGCCGCAAGGGCGATGTCCTCGTCGACAAGGACGAGCAGCCGCTGAAGGCGCAGATCGACAAGATCCCGGGCCTCAAGCCCGCATTCAAGAAGGACGGCACGGTGACCCCGGCCAACTCGAGCTCGATCTCCGACGGTGCCGCCGCCCTCGTGCTGATGCGCCGGTCCACCGCCGACAAGCTCGGCCTCAAGCCGGTCGCCACCATCGTTGGCCATGCCACTCATGCGCAGGAGCCGCAGTGGTTCACCACCGCGCCGGTGGGCGCGATGCAGAAGGTGCTGGCGAAGGCCGGCTGGAGCACCGACGACGTCGACCTGTGGGAAATCAACGAAGCCTTCGCGGTCGTCACCATGGCCGCGATGCACGAGATGAAGCTGCCGCACGACAAGGTCAACGTGAACGGCGGCGCCTGCTCGCTCGGTCACCCGATCGGCGCCTCGGGTGCGCGCATCCTGGTCACGCTGATCGGCGCGCTGCGCAAGCGCGGCCTCAAGCGCGGTGTGGCCAGCCTGTGCATCGGCGGTGGCGAGGCCACGGCGATGGCGATCGAGGTCGATACCGCGGTGGCCTGCGGCTGATTCCGAACGGCGGCAGTGGGGACGCCCACGAGGTGGCCCTGCTGCGCTCCCAGCAGAGATTTCTACAAGGACAGCAGTGCAATGATTCTTACCCCGGAACAGGAACTCATCCGCGACTCGATGCGCGCCTTTGCGCAGGAGCGCCTGGCCCCCTTCGCCGCCGAATGGGACCGCAACCACACCTTCCCGCGCGAGGCGCTGAATGAGCTCGCTGAACTCGGCGCGCTCGGCATGGTGGTGCCCGAAGAGTGGGGCGGCGCCGGCATGGACTACATGAGCCTGGTGCTGACGCTGGAAGAGATCGCGGCTGGCGACGGCGCCACCTCGACCATCGTCAGCGTGCAGAACTCGCTGCCCTGCGGGATCATC